>ERZ773187.415-NODE-415-length-41709-cov-14.857925_pt1 | contig 41709 bp, 42 predicted proteins | sample MGYA00511242_ERZ773187 | MGnify/ENA primary metagenome ERZ773187 (study PRJEB29015, sample SAMEA2737744) | human gut metagenome | biome: human gut; feature: human-associated habitat; material: faeces | place: China | collected 2012 ...
GGAAGAGTAGGTAAAAATGAAAGTTCAAAAGTGTATTTGTTTAGGGAACAGTCTCATCTTGGTCGTGTGATTGTGGCTCATAAGAAACATGTGAGTGAAATTACCGAGTTGACGTCAGAAGAAAGAGCTGTTTATATAAAGTAGCTTGTGCTATGCATAAAATCTTCAATCCAGATAAAGTCAATTATGGTGCTTATGGCGATACGGGTCATCATCTTTATTTCCATTTAGTTTCTAAATATAAGGATGGATATGAATGGGGCAGTGTATTCGCTATGAATCCTGGTGAAAAAACATTGTCGGATGAAGAATAGCAGGACATGGTTGAAAAATATTGTGCTGTATTTTTTCTATTGTTCACTATGATTTTTTCTAAATTGAATAGGTGAAATACCTGTTGCTTTTTTGAAGGCTTGGGCAAAATAGGATTGGCTTGTAAATCCTATGATGAGGGATATTTCTGAAATTTGAAGATTGGTTGTAGAAAGTAGAACTTTAGCTTCTTGAATACGCTTTTGAATCATATAGTTAATGGGAGAGATTCCCTTATATTGTTTAAAGGCATGTACAATGTGATATTTATTTAAGAAAGTGAGTTCACTTAAAGTGTCTAGTGTAATATCTTCTTTAAAGTGAGCATCTATATATTTTTCAATATAGACACAGTCTTTGTTGGCTTTATTAACGGGTGAAGATTTTAAACTAATGTTGGCCCTACGCATCAGGTTGATCAGTAATACTTCTAATAAGTTTTGGCATAAGGATTGATATTCAGCATCTCTAGCCTTCACTTCCATTAGAATGGTTTTTAGATAGAATAATACTTCGTGTTTGTATTCATAATAGTTGGCAATACTACATCCTTTTTCTTCGTCCTCTTCTTTTGAAAAGAAGGTGACGCCTTCAATTCCCATAACAATGTATTCGAAGTTGATATTTTCAATACCACGCTCGGTATGTGAGATAAGTGGATTGACAATAACGAGATCGTCTTCTTTTACGGGATAGTTTTTGTTGTCTAAACTTAAAAGTCCATGGCCTTTTGTCACATAGAATATTTCTGTATATAAATGGGTATGTAGGGTGGAATTCCATTCGTGATCGAACTTGGATTCAGTTATATATAGTAGTTTTGGTCGGGCTTTATTGAAGTCAACTTGGTCAATTTGAAAGCGTTGTGTACTCATAAAAACACCTCTTTTTGTATTATTATATATTGTTTCCTATTGTTTATCAATTTTGTTGTCAAAATTACTAAATCACAATATATCTAAAATATAGAGCTATATTTTTATGATAAAGCGCTTTCAAATAGGCTATACTAGGCATGTCAAAAGAGGTTCATACGAATTTATGAGGAGGTAAAGTATGAAAAAAATTATAACTGCTGGGTTATCATTTGCGATGGCAGCATCTATGTTAGCAGGATGTTCTAGCAAACCAGCTGAAAATTCTGATTCTGGAGATAAGCGAGTATTAAAATTTGATTCTTTCTCTGGTGGTAATGGTGAAGAAGTATTCACAAAATTGGCTAAGGCTTTTGAAAAGGCAAATCCGGATGTAGATGTTCAATTGCGTTTTGAAAAAGAATTGCCTGATGTATTGAATAAAGAAAATGCGAAGGGTGAATATTCGGATGTTGTTTACTATAACTTAGGTCAGCCTTCTGGATATACTGAAACTCAATTAAATACTCATGAAGTATTGGATATTTCAGATGTAGTTGAAGAAGTTGGTATGGATGAAAACTACGCAAATAGTAGTATCGTACAATATTATGGTGATGGAAAATCTTATTTGATGCCACTTAAGACAACTCCAGCTGGATTCTTCTATAATACTGAATTGGTTGGAGAAGGAAAGAAATATGAACTTCCAACAACTTGGGAAGAATTCTGGGCTTTAGGTGATCAAGCTAAGAAAGATGGTATCGCATTATTTACTTATCCAACAAATGGTTATTTTGACAACACATTAAATGCATTGTTGAAAGAAACTGGTGGAGAAGAATTATTAACGAATGTATTAAATTATGACAAGGATGCTTGGAATACAGATGGTGCTAAACAAACTATCGATATTTTAGCTAAATTAGTAAGTCCTGATTATTTATATTCTGATACAGTCTCAAATGCGAATGCGAAAGATGGTTTCACAATGAACCAACAGGCTGTCATTGATGGAAAAGCATTATTCATGCCTAATGGTGACTGGGTAGTGAATGAAATGGCAGATACAACGCCTGAAGATTATCACTGGGGATTACTTCCTTTGCCTGCATTAGAAAAAGATGGTGAACGTTTCGTTGGTTCTATGACTGAACAAGTATGGATTCCTGCTCAAGCTAAAAACGTAGATGATGCGAAAGCATTCTTGAAGTTTATCTATTCGGATGAAGGAGTTAAGATCATGGCTGAAGGTGGAAATATTGTTCCAAGTGCAAATATGTCAGACACAATTGCAGCTATGGAAGATGGATATACAAAAGAATTCTTCTCTGTATATGACACTGCTTCTGCTGCATTAGGTGCATTTGCTCCTTACAACACAGATAACTTACCAGACTTTGACCGTGCTGCAACCGTATTTGGTTCAATTGACTCTTTAGCTACTGGTGAATTAACTGCAAAAGATTACCAAAGCAAATTAGCAGATGCTTGGGTTAAATTATCTAAAAACAAAGCTGTAACTGAATAATTAAACTGAAAGCGATGAGCAAATTGTTGCTCGTCGCTTTTTAAGAGATGGGAGGTAAACTCATGAATAAAAAGAAAGCACAAAATCGTTTCGTATTTGCGTGTCTTGCACCAGCCGTTATTCTAGTTTTCATTTTTATGGTGATTCCAACGATTGATGTATTTAAGACAGCATTCTTTAAAAAGAGCAATTTCGTTAGTGATGCCACTTTTGCCGGGTTCTTCAACTTTAAGGTTCTTTTTAATGACATGCGTTTTATTGAGGCTATGCAAAATACAATCTTGTATGTTGTATTGATCACGATCATCACTTTGGTGTTGGCCGTATTGTTTGCGACATTATTAACTCGTGAAGAGTTTGTTGGAAAAAACTTCTTCCGTGTTATTTTCTACATTCCAAATATTTTGAGTATTGTTGTTATTGCGGGTATTTTCTCAGCTATTTATCAACCTACGAATGGTATTTTAAATACATTCTTCGGTATGATTGGACTTTCGTCTTTACAACAACAATGGATGGGAAATCCAGATGTTATTAACTATTCTATAATTGGTGCCCTTGTATGGCAGGCCATTGGTTATTATATGGTTATGTATATGTCGAGTATGTCGAGTATTCCAGAAAACCTATATGAGGCAGCAAGCCTTGAGGGGGCTAGTAAAGTCAGACAGTTCTTTATGATTACTTTACCTTTGATTTGGGATAACATTCGTACAACTTTAACTTTCTTCGTAATTTCTGCAATCAACTTATCATTTATGTTCGTTCAATTGACAAGTGAGGGAAATCTAGGAAGTGAAGTGGCATTGAACTATATGTACAACAATGCGTTCGCTGGTAAATACGGATTTGGTATGGCCGTTGGAGTATGTATCTTCGTATTCTCATTTGCCTTATCCGCCATCATAAATAAGGTCACTGAACGTGATATATTACAGTATTAGGAGGATGAGATATGAAGAAACGTAATTTTCCTTTATACAAGATCTTTGTTTACGTGGCACTGATCACATTAGCTATTTCGATTATTGTACCTATCGTATGGGTATTCCTTGCATCTTTAAAATCGCAATTGGAATTGGTGAGTGGAAATCCATTTGATCTTCCAAAACAAATATTGTGGTCAAACTTTGCGGATGCCTTTGTGAAGGCAAGAATGGGTGATTATTTAATAAATACAATCATTGTAACAGCACTATCATTAGTCATTCTATTGGTGGTGGCTCTTCCTGCATCGTATGTTTTGGCACGATTTGATTTTGTGGGAAAGAAATTCTTTAATGGACTTTTCATGGCTGGACTTTTCGTAAATGTGAACTATATTGTTTTGCCAATTTTCTTAATGTTATTTAATGCGGACATTAAGCTTGGATTTGACTTTTTCTTAAATAATAAGTTCTGGCTTTCTGTCGTGTATGCGGCAACAGCATTACCTTTCACAATCTATTTGTTGACGGGTTATTTCAAAACGTTGCCTAAGGCGTATGAAGAGGCGGCTCGCATTGATGGTTGTGGCTATTTTAAGACCATGACAAAGATTATGATTCCCATGGCAAGACCAAGTATTATTACGGTTGTCCTATTTCAATTCTTGGCTTTCTGGAATGAATATATTATCGCATTTACTTTTATGGATAAAGAAAATGCTACGTTGGCCGTTGGTGTTAAATACTTAATGGCGGATGCGAAGTCACAGGCAAACTTTGGTGTCATGTATGCTGGGTTGGTAATTGTTATGATTCCAACATTAGTTCTTTATATTTGTGTTCAAAAGAAGATTACACAGGGCATGAGTATTGGTGGAATGAAAGAGTAAGGTGTCTAATATGAGAGATGAAAATAAAGGAATGAACATAATTATGATCGTATTATTCTTTGTGTTCTTAGGTATGATTATTTGGGCACAGAAGACGGTAAGTGTTCGTAATCTAATGATTGAAATCGTTGGATTGACAGGCTTACTAACATTATTGTTTCTATACAATCGAAAACATAAATAGGAGGAAGAAGTATGGCAGAATTATCATTGCAGCATGTTGATAAAATATATGACAACAATGTTCAGGCTGTATTTGACTTTAATTTAGAAGTAAAAGATAAAGAGTTTATTGTGTTTGTAGGACCAAGTGGATGTGGTAAATCTACAACACTTCGTATGATTGCTGGTTTGGAAGAGATTAGTGCCGGTGATTTCTATATTGATGGAAAAAGAATGAATGATGTGGAACCAAAAGATCGTGATATTGCGATGGTATTCCAGTCTTATGCATTATACCCTCATATGAGTGTATATGAGAATATGGCCTTTGGCTTGAAATTACGTAAGTATAGTAAGGAAGAAATTGATAAGCGCGTACATGAAGCGGCTCGTATTTTAGAGATTGAACCTTATTTGGATCGTAAGCCAAAAGCTTTATCAGGCGGTCAAAGACAGCGTGTTGCCTTGGGTCGTGCTATCGTTCGTAATGCGAAGGTATTCTTAATGGATGAGCCACTATCAAACTTGGATGCGAAATTGCGTGTACAAATGCGTTCGGAAATCATTCAGCTTCACGAACGTATTGGAGCTACTACCATTTATGTAACACACGATCAAACCGAAGCCATGACTATGGCTGATCGTATTGTTGTGATGAAGGGTGGATATATCCAGCAGATTGGTACGCCAAAAGAAATATATAATAATCCGGCAAACTTATTCGTAGCTGGATTCTTGGGTGCGCCTGCAACAAACTTTGTGAAGGGTACGTATACAAATGGTTTCTTCCATGTAAAGGACATGAAGATTGAAATTCCTTTGATGTATAGAGAAAAACTTTCTAGCTATGAAGGAAAAGAAGTTATCATGGGTATTCGTCCAGAAGATTTACATGGTGAGGGAATTGTCGCTGATACATATCCGAGTGCTAACTTTGATTTTGAAATTGAAGTGGCCGAATTATTGGGCCATGAATATATTTTGCATGGTGATTTAAATGGACAAAAAATGTGTGCCAAAGTAAATTCTCGTTTGGAACCAGAAGCACATTCAACAATTAAATTAACAATGGACTTATCAAAAGTACATTTCTTTGATATGGAAACTGAAAATAGAATTGACTAGTTTGGGAGAAAATAAAATGATTGAAACAGGCAGAGTAACTGTACCGACAGATGTTGATGTAATTGATGCAACAATTGAGATTATTAATCGATGGAAAGCCGATGCCATCCGTGACTGTGACGGAACGGATATGCCAGAAGAATTGCGTAAGATGGATATTAAGCAATATGCGACTTACTATACGACAAGAAAAGATAATGAGTGGGCAAAGGCAAATCCAGATGAAATCCAACAGATGTATTTGATGAGCGATTTTGTGACCGCAAAGGCAACCGAATTAAAAATTCAAATCATGCAGCATTTTTATAAAGATCAATTAAAGCCAAACACAAAAGACAATCACAGATGGTGGGAAGTTATTGATCGTACGACGGATGAAGTCATCACAAATTGGGATTATGATGAAGAAACGGGTGAAGTGATTATTCATGATACAATTCCGTATCATGCGTATACAGTAAGCTTCTTGGCATTTGTGATTTGGGATCCTGTACATATGTATAATGCTTTAACGAATGATTGGCAGGGTGAAGAACATCAAATGACTTTTGACGTTCGACAACCTAAAACACAAAAGTATGTATTGGATAAATTTAGAAAATTCTGTGAAGAAAGAGATGATGTAGACGTTGTTCGTTTTACAACGTTCTTCCACCAATTCACTCTTCAATTTGATGAATTTGCACGCGAAAAATTTGTAGACTGGTTTGGATATAGTGCTTCTGTATCTCCATATATTTTGGAACAGTTTGAAAAAGAAGTGGGCTATCCATTTAGAGCGGAATATATTATCAACAAAGGATTTAATAACTCAACTTTCTGTGTTCCAACTAAGGAATATCGTGATTTCATGGATTTCCAACAGCGTGAAGTAAGTAAATTAGCGAAGAAATTTGTGGATATTTGTCATGAATATGGAAAAGAAGCCATGATGTTTTTAGGGGATCACTGGATTGGTACAGAGCCATTTGGTAAATATTTTGAATCCATTGGATTGGATGCGGTTGTAGGATCGGTTGGTTCTGGTACAACACTTCGTTTAATTTCTGATATTAAGGGTGTTAAGTATACAGAAGGAAGATTTTTACCATACTTCTTCCCAGATGTTTTCCATGAAAATGGAGATCCATTAAAAGAAGCTAAGGTCAACTGGGTAACAGCTCGTAGAGCTATTTTACGTAGTCCAGTCGATCGTATTGGTTATGGTGGATATTTAAAATTGGCATTGGATTTCCCTGAATTCATTGACTATATTGAAAAGGTATGTGACGAATTCCGTACGCTATATTCTCATGTAAATCAACAAGTTCCATTAAACTTATTAAAAGTGGGTGTAATTAATAGTTGGGGAGAACTTCGTCGTTGGGGAACACACTTGGTTCACCATGCCATTTGGTACAAACAAATCTATTCATATACAGGTGTAATGGAGGCGTTGAGTGGTTTCCCATTTGATGTTCATTTCATTAGTTTTGATGATATTCGTAAAGATCCAACCATCTTAGATGATATGGACGTTGTGATGAACATTGGTTCTGCATACACAAGCTTTAGTGGTGGAGCTGAATTTGATGAACCAGTGATTACAGCTCTTCGCCGTTATGTAGACCAGGGCGGTGGATTTATCGGTGTTGGTGAGCCAACAGCAATCAACCGCAACGGTAAATTCTTCACTTTATACGATGTATTAGGTGTGGATAAAGAATTAGGTTTCACAATGCACACAGACAAATACAATTGGAAAGTACATCCAAACCACTTCATAACAGAACAATTGGAACATGAAGATTGGGGAGAATGTGTAAATGATGTATATGCTCTTCCTGAAACCGAAATCTTGGCTGAAAAAGATCTACATGTCAATTTAGCTGTAAATGAGTATGGAAAAGGTCGCGGTGTGTATATGAATGGTCTTCCATTTAGTTTTGAAAACGTAAGGCTATTGTATCGTGCAATCTTCTTTGCAGCACACAAAGAAGAAGAAATGAAACGCTGGTATTCCGACAACTACAATGTGGATATCAACGTATATCCTTCTACAAATAGTTTCTGTGTTGTCAATAATACATATGAACCACAGACAACTACCGTGTATAAGGGTGATGGAACAAGTTTCGAAGTTGAATTGGATGCTTGTGAAATCAAATGGTTTGAAATTTAAGAATCAGTCAATCAAAATCAGAATGAGCCAGCTGGTTTTGAATAGCTTTGGAGCAGAATATATCTGCTCCATTTTCTTATTTATGACTTGCATCATATAATTTTTGAATGTCACTTGGAAGCTTGTCTGGAAGCATAGCTTGAAGGTATTCTTCTGTACCATCCTCCATAGCTTTTGAGTAGTACCAACATTTAAATTCTAATAAAGATAGTGTTTCTTGAAGACTTTTGATTTCAGCTTCTACAGCCTCTTTTCGAGCCTCAAACAACTCTTTTCTCTTTTCAAAACTTGCACTTCCTTCAGAAACCCAACTAAAGAATTGATTGATTTCTTTAATGCCAAGACCAGATTTCTTTAAACACTCGATGAGATGTAAAGCTTCAATTTCATGATTGCTGAAATAGCGAATATTGCCCTTGCGAACTAAATGAGGGAAAAATCCTTCTTTATCATAATATCGAAGGGTAGAAATGGGTAAATCAAACATTTCAGATACTTGTCCAATTGTATACATAATGATTCCTTTCTTGACCTAAAGTCAGCTTTAGGTATTATACTAATGCCACTAGGTAATTGTGTCAATAAGGTTAAGATGTCAAAGAGGTGTCATCGATGCACAATTCAGTATTGTATTGGTTGTTGTGTATTAAAGGTGTAGAAATTATCGTGTATGCAAGTGAATATATATTTCGAGATATCTACATGATCGCAAGGGCAACAGAAGATGAAATAAGCGTATATGCTTGGTAAGAACTTATAATGTTCTGATAAACGGCTTTGGATTATTCCGATAGATGTCTATTGTTCCGATAAAATGATATAATACTTCTAGATTAGGAGTGATGATCCATGTTTATGACTGTAAAACAGGCTTCTGAAAAATGGGGTATTTCAGATCGAAGAATTCGAGTTCTTTGTGCTCAGGGAAAAATTTTAGGTGCTTATCATGAGGGGCGAAGTTGGAAAATTCCTGTGGATGCAAAGAAACCGGCAGATGGTCGTTTAAAGTCAAAAGAGAATCTTTTGCGGCAGATTGATCGAAAAAAGATGGAATTAGATTCTAGAAGACCATTAACAGAAGGTGAAGTTGCTAGGTTGAATGAAGAATTTATTGTGGAGTATACCTACAATTCAAATGCGATTGAAGGAAATACACTGACTTTGCGTGAAACGGATTTAGTTCTTCGTGGTCTCACAATTGATAAAAAGCCTCTAAAAGATCATATGGAAGCTGTTGGACATAAGGAAGCTTTCGATTTTGTAAGAGAACTAGTCAAAAATAATGTTCCCATTAGTGAGAGTGTCATCAAACAAATTCATTATCTTGTTCTTGCGGATAAGAAAGAAGACCGAGGCGTATATCGTAGAATTCCTGTTTATATTATGGGCGTGCAGAATGAGCCAGTACAACCTTATTTGATTGCACCGAAAATGGAACAATTATTAATGGATTTTGCGAATAGTAAGGAGCATATTGTAACGAAATTAGCTCGTTTCCATATTGAGTTTGAATCGATTCATCCTTTTATTGATGGAAATGGTAGAACGGGAAGATTATTAGTGAATTTAGAATTGATGAAGGCTGGTTATCCGCCTATTGATATTAAATTTACGGATCGACTTGCCTATTATAATGCGTTTGATGAATATCATGTAAAACATAATCTTTTTACAATGGAAAATTTGTTTGCGGGATATATAAATGAAAGATTGGATATGTATTTAAATATGTTGCAAGATTAGAAGGAAAATTAAAATGAAAGCTTATATCAAGGTCAAAAAAGACTATAATTCAGGATTAGTAGTTGGACCTAGTCAGAATATGCAAAAAGCCATTTCTGGTTTTAATGAATTGGCAAGTTGTGCCTTATTTTTCTCTTGATGATGTATATAATCAAATCACAAAAGAAGATATAGTCGTTGATTACATTCAACAATGCGAAAATGTTTTCGCCAAATTTAATGTTTTAAACCCACATGTAGATGATTATCCAGAATGTCTTCGAAAGTTTCTTGGCAGAAAAATATGGAGAGATACCATAAATGCTATTTCTGCAGATGAGGGTAAATGGTCTGCAGGTTGGTTTGTTAAGCCTGTAGAAAGTAAGAAATTTACTGGAAAAGTGATTTCAAGTATTAAGGATTTAATTGGATGTGGTGCCTATAATGAAGATTTTGAGGTCTTATGCAGTGAACCCATTGAATTTATGCGTGAATGGCGTTGCTTTGTATACTATGATCAAATTATAGATGTTCGACCATATAAGGGGGATTGGCACTATAATTATGATGCAGAAGTATTGGATGAAATTATGGATCAATTTATCGAATGGGATAAAAGACCAATGGCATGTTCTATTGATATTGGTGTTACCAAAGATGGTAGAACATTATTGATTGAATGTAATGATGCATATTCTTTAGGGGCTTATGGATTAGTAGATTATAAATACGCCAAATTATTATCTGCAAGATGGTCTCAATTGTTAGAAAGAGAAGATGTTTTTGATTATCGTAAATATCAATAAAAGAATTATGAATATTGAATATGCATGATTGGCTAACAAGGTTTCAATTATATGTTGAGCCTTTTAGACGACTTCTGGTATAATACAAATGAGCGATGGCTCTTGAATGGCGAGGAGCTAAATTCAATTTAAACTAAAATGCAGGGTGAGGAGCCCAAAATGAGGATGACTTAGAAATCATCCTCATTTTTTTTGATTTAAATACAAATAAGGTGTCAAAAGGATTCTTGTATGATTTAAACACAAGAAAAAAATAGGGAACTTATTAAGCACTATGTGTGATAAAAGTTCCCTATTTGTATTTATTGATTAGGGAACTTTTGATATAATATATAAAGAAAAAGTTCCCTAAGGAGTGAAATTATGAATGATTTGGTTAAAATACAGGCATTATTAGAAGATAAAGCGGATTGTCAAGCTAGATTGAACTTATTACCTTATGATGGTTCTCCTGAAATAAAAGAACAAAATGGTTCTCGTTATTTATATGTAAGAAAACGAATTGCAGGAAAATTAACGTCAACTTATGTTGATGCCTATTCCGATGAATTGTATCAATTACTGTTAAAAAATGCTAAAGATGCAAGGGTATTACGAAAAAGAATAAGACAGATTGAAAGAGAATTAACATCTCTAGGGTATAAAGATTCTGAATTATCAAGCCGTGTTTTGCAAAATATTGATTTTGCACGTGCTAACATGAAATCTAATATTTATGATCAGGCTGTTTTAGAGGGGGTTGGGACAACTTTTCCACAAACAGAAGAGATTTTAAATAATGGAATTGTAAATGGTGTAAAAGCTTCAGATGTGCAGAAAATCTTAAATTTAAAACATGCTTGGGAATTTATTTTGGACAAAGATGTGATTCAGAGTACTTCAAATTATTATATGATTAGCCATATCGCAAAACTAGTAAATGAAGGTTTTTATGTAGATGGTGGAAGAGTTCGTGGAGTTCCTGTCACAATAGGTGGAAGTAGTTATGTTCCACCTATTCCAATTGAAAGTGTTGTAAAAGAATCTATTGATAATATAGTTAATTCAAATAAAGAACCTATTGAAATAGCTATTGATCTATGCATGTATTGTATGAAAACACAAATATTTATTGATGGCAACAAACGTGCATCTGTAATATTCGCAAATCAATATCTAATTGCACACGGTCAAGGATTGCTTGTAATCCCCGAAAAGGAAGTGCCAGATTTTAAGAAATTACTAGTTAAATACTATGAGGGTGAAGATATCAGTGTTATAAATGAATTCTTAAAAGAAAAATGTTGGAAAACTTTTTAAAGCGTAGTTCGCAATAAGAAAATTTTAATGAATACAGTTTAGGGAACATTTGTGCTTAATACAATCATAAAAGTTCCCTAAATTTTTATTATAGATGTTGTGTGAAGCCCAAACTGAGGATGATTGAAATGCATCCTCTTTTTTTGCTTCATCGTTTTACTGAAAAATTTACAATTGATTTGTTTTTTATATAATCATATAATCTTAAACAGTTTTTAGGAGTTGAAGAAATGGAAGAACGAAGAGATAAACGGAATATTGTTTATTTTATAATCAGTTATGTCATTAATAATTTGGCGAGTGGAGTTTTGTACGATACGTTTGTGAATGATCTGCAAGAAGCACAAACTTCTATTGCAACATCCTTTTTGGCCTTTTATGGATATGCCACATTTATAAGTGCAGCTTTTTTGGCACGTTTGTATGGATTTCACTATAAGAAAAACCATCTTCTAACATTTCAAGAACACCAATAATTGTAGTGCTTTTCTGCATGCAAAAAGACCTCCTTTCACTACAGTCAAACTAAAGCATTAAGGGGGTCCTATTACACCGGTTGTCCGTCATATTGCACCGATTCTAACTTCATTCGAAACTGGTATGACCGCTAGAGGCGCACCGAATTATCCGTCAATTGCACAATTACAATAAAAGGCAGAAACGTCGACAATTTTTACGCTTCTGCCACAAATACTCTATCTTGCCACGGGTCAGATGGAAAATTTATTTCTGAGATATTTCTGTTTCAGGACCAGCGTCATAGATGTAATCGCAATTGAAAGTAAAGGGAAAGGGACAAAATATAGAATTAAATAAAATGAATGAATCGATAGAAATAAAATTAGATGAAGCAGATAAGCAGACAAGGATGACAGAAGAGCGTCTTTCGAATGAAGAAATATTTAGTAATGTACGGAAAATGAAAACATTTGATGAAATGTTAGCAAAACAAATGAAGGATGAAGAGTTCAAGAAAGAATATGAAGCTATTCAACCAGAAATGGATATAATCAGAGCTCGTGTAGATGCTAGAACTTCACAAGAACAATAAATATGGCAATTGGTCAATTTTAGGCTAACTGCTTTTTAAAATCAGTTGAGATGGTACTAATATTGTGTAAAAGGATGATTATGTGTTCTTTTAGAATGCTAAATCGTATCTAATTCAACGAAAATAATACGTTTTAGATCAAATAGGAAACTATTGAACGTAATTCACAATGTTTTTATATTGAAGTTTTACAATTAGAAGTGCTACTAATGCAGTAATGGTGAACCCTCTGAATTAAGTAAAGAAATCTGCTTGAGTTCTCGGCAGATTCTTCGATTTTTTTCAGGAGGACGTGTTGCATGTATATTTATCTATACATTGATGTTGCTCTTGACTAATGGCTATAGTAGAAATACTAAAAATCACATTAATTATTATAGAAAAATGTAAAAGACACTAGATCACCCTCGCCAATGGATTACTAGCGTCTTTTGGCCTTAATTCAGAGTGACCACTGTATCCAATAGTCTTTCTGTATCTGCATTATACCGAGAAGGGAATGTTTATGCAAATTTGGAAGCTTTATTTTCGAACAAATACAAGCAGTTAGAAGATAATATAAATTGAGTACATAGTCATATTATGACATAATCTACATATATTATGGAGGTGATATTATGTATCATATACGAGAATCTATTAGGTCATCTGCTGATTTAAGAAATCACTATAATGAAATTTCAAAGCAATGTCGGGAAGAGAATGAAGCTGTAATTATTACAGTAAATGGACGTGGTGATACGGTTTCTTTATCTTATGATGAATACAAAAGTATGAAGTCAAGAATTGAATTGTTGGAATTGCTTGCAGAAGCAGATGAAGATGTTGCGTATGAAAGAGTATCACCTATTCAAGACACTTTTAATGATTTAAGAGCGATGTTAAAAGGAAAATAAAATATACTATTGTACGTACAGATACTGCAGATATTGGCATTCGAAAAAATGTAATGAATATCGCAAGAAATTTCGGTGAAGACATTGCTTTAAAAAAGCTGAATGATTTAGAAAAGAATATTTATCTGTTGGAAGATAATCCATATTTAGGAATCACGCCTAGATATCCTGTTTTAAAACGACAAGGCTATCAGGTGTTGATACTAGAAAAGGACTTGATATTTTATAAAATCAACGAGAATAAAAAACAAATTATTATTTATTCGGTCGTAGATCAACGTCAGGACTATCTGAATATTATTCAAGGATTGTAAATTGTTTATTAAAAAATCAAAAATTTATAGAATAAAATTTATAGACCGCACTACGCCACTGATTTATCATGCGCAACACGATGGGGCTTTTTCTTATCAGAGAGTAGTGATAATTGGTATAATACATTAGAAAATAACAAAGGGTGTTTCAAGTTTATGTGGCTAGAAACATTTTTTCTAATATGCAGAACGATTATGACTTGATTTCAGTCAAAAAATGGTTAAAAAGAAAAAATATGATTGAAATCACGAATAAAATCATTTATAAAAAAATACGATTGTTTTTATGTGTGATTATACATATAATATAATTAAAATAAGAGTGGAAGGGAGTCTTTATGCGAGAAACAAGAATATTAGAATTTAAAGAAACAATTACGAATACTTTTCTAAAAACAGTGAGTGCCTTTTCAAATTATGATGGTGGAGAGATTCTTTTTGGTGTGGACGATGATGGAAATATAAAGGGTTTGTCAGATGTTAAACAGGCTTGTTTAGATATAGAAAATAAAATCAATGATAGTATTTCGCCCCAGCCAAACTATACTTTAGAAATCCAAAATAATGAGCAAACGATAAAATTAAGTGTAAAGAGTGGTCTTCAGAAGCCGTATTTGTATAAATCAAAAGCATATAAACGAAATGATACTGCAACAATAGAAGTAGATACACTAGAGTTTTCAAGACTTGTCTTAGAAGGGAAGAATATTCGCTTTGAAGAATTACCTTGTAAAGATCAAGAGTTGTCTTTTGAAATTTTGCAAAGTAATCTAAAAGAGAAAATTCAGATTGAAACTTTTAATAAAGATACTTTAAAGACATTAAACCTATATGATGACGCGAATGGCTTTAATAATGCAGCTGGTCTTTTAGCGGATAAAAATCATTTTCCCGGAATTGATATAGTAAAGTTTGGAGAAAACATCAGCATTATACAAAAGAGGATTACTTTTGAAAATACATCCGTCTTGGGCATATATGAAAAAGCTCTTAGTGTATTTAGAGATTATTATCAATATGAAGTAATTCAAGGAGCTGATCGAAAGATGGTGGAAAAGATACCTGAAGCTGCATTTAGAGAAGCTATTGCGAATGCTTTGATTCATAGAGTATGGGATGTAGATTCACAAATTAGAGTATCTATGTTTGATGATCGAACAGAAGTTGTATCTCCAGGCGGATTACCATCTGGAATCACAGAGGATGAATATTTATCAGGAAAACTTTCGGTTTTAAGAAATAGAAATCTTGCGAATGTCTTTTACAGATTAGGATTTGTAGAAATATTTGGAACAGGTATTACAAGAATCAAACAAATTTATTCTGAAGCATCTGTAAAACCAAGTTTTGAAGTATCAGAAAATGCGATTCAAATTGTTCTTCCAATATATGAAGAGAATGCGAATTTAACTGAAGATGAAAAAGTAGTATATAAACTTTTAAGCAAAAATATGCTGAAATCAATGAGTGAAATTGCACCATATATATCATTTGGTAAATCCAAAACAACAAAGTTATTGAAAGATATGGAACAAAAAGGTGTAATCACTATTGAAGGTAAAGGGAAAGGGACAAAATATAGAATTAAATAAAATGAATGAATCGATAGAAATAAAATTAGATGAAGCAGATAAGCAGACAAGGATGACAGAAGAGCGTCTTTCGAATGAAGAAATATTTAGTAATGTACGGAAAATGAAAACATTTGATGAAATGTTAGCAAAACAAATGAAGGATGAAGAGTTCAAGAAAGAATATGAAGCTATTCAACCGGAAATGGATGTAATTAGAGCCATTGTAGATGCTAGAACTTCGCAGAATCTTACACAAAAAGAATTATCTGAGCGTACAGGCATCAATCAGGCAGATATCAGCAAACTTGAGAATGGAACTAAAAATCCGTCGATTAATTTATTAAAAAGATGAGCTGAAGGTATGGGAATGACACTTAAAATTGAGTTTGTGCCAAAGCATTAATTATATTTTTAAATATTATATTGTTAGTTGGCAGTTGATCATCTATAGATTAACTGCTTTTTAAATTTCTTTTGGTATGATAAATTATATAAAAGTGAGGTTTTTTTGATTATGAAGAAAGTGCTTTTTATTTGCCACGGTAATATATGTCGTTAATAAGATTATGCTATTAAATAAAACGTATTTGAGTATATAAAGGTCAAATTTACAATCAAATTACAACTAATGTAGAAGAGTCGTGTTGAATAAATAATTTCAAAACAACCCTGCTAAAAGTGGCAAGGTTGTTTTTTTTGAAATTTGATATGTAATTTTGTAGAAGATGGTTTGGTTTTCGTATTGCTTAATTCGATATTTCTATATTTATTTTATAGGGTGTATTCTATATGCATGAATTATGTATGTTTTTACCATTAAAGGTGAACCTTGATTAAATAGCTTTAGTCAAATACGCACTAAAATATTAGGTTTTGGTTGCAAAGAGTCTGTTAAAAGAATTGTGAATATTATGTTGATTATGATAAATGTGAATATCAAGTTTAAAAAGTTAATGATATTTATATAAAATTAGAAAGGTATATAAACTAAAACAGGGTTAGTGAATTATTGACAATCAAAATGTTCGGTTAGATAATATAAAAAACAAGTCTTTTTTTGGAGGGTAATGTATGAAAGTTTGTAAAAATTGCGGTTATGAAGGAGATAGCCAATATTGTCCTGATTGCGGGAAGTTAATGTATGAGAGTTCTATGGATGATACCGAAAATCTTGAAAGTGATGCAATAGGTTCTGAAGTTGAGAAAGAACAAGATACTCTTGAAGTAGAATTAATGGAAACTAAAGATATAGAAGAATCAAGGAAAGAGAATGATTCAATTTTTGAAGAATCTGAAATTACAGTAGAAAAACAAGACGATGATGAACAATCAAATAATGATATTCAAAAAGATTCAGATGAAAACCCTAATTCAAATTCTAAAGAATTATTAGCGATACAAGAAAGCTCAGACAAAGAAGAACAATCAGAAAAAACAGGTGAAATTCCAAATAAGGGGATTAATGTTAAAAAAAATAAAATTATCGTTTTTTTAGTTGCGATAGCAATTCTTATTGTAGCTTTAGGGTTGCTTGTGTTTAATTCAATTAATAACGGAAATGAAGAAACAAATAATTTATTCGATGAAAACGGATATGTTTTAGTGAGGCAAAATGATAAATATGGATTTATAAATAAAGAAGGAAAATACGTTATAAATCCACAATTTGATGATGTTTATGGTTTTAGTGAGGGTCTTTCTTCTGTGGAAACAGATGGAGAAAGGGGCTTTATTAATAAAGATGGTGAATTTGAGATTTTTTCACAGTTTGATTTCGCAAGTAGTTTTAGAGATGGATTATCTCTAGTTAGAATAGACGATAAAAATGGTTTTATAGATAAAAAAGGAAAATACGTTATAAATCCACAATTTGAAGATTTAGGATATTTTTCAGAAGGGCTAGCTTTTGCATCTAATGATGGCGAACAGTATGGTTTCATAGATAAAGAAGGAAACTATGTAATTAATCCGCAATTTGATGACGTATATAGTTTTTCTGATGGGTTAGCTGTAGTAGAAGTAAATGAAGAATTTGGATATATAAACACAGCGGGAGAGATTGTAATTCCTGCTCGATTTGATGATGCTGGTGCTTTTGTTGATGGATTGGCTTGTGTTAAAGTAGGAGAAAAGTATGGATATATTGACAAAAATGGTAAGTATGTGATTAATCCACAGTTTGCTATGGCTTCTACAACTTTTTCTGATGGGTTGGCTTCAGTATCTACTGATGGAGATAAATATGGTTTTATAGACAAAAAAGGAAAATATGTTATTGAACCAAAGTTCGATCAGGCAGATTCTTTTGAAAATGGGGAAGCATTAGTTTGTATAGGAGAAGAATGGGGAAGTATTAACAAAAAAGGAGATTATATCATTAAACCACAGTTTGAAAGTTTAGGTGTATTATCAAATGGATTACGTGCGTTCAGCAATGATGGTAGCAAGTTTGGATATGTAAATTCAAAAGGAGAAATTCAAATTAATCCAATGTACTATGGAACCACAAAATTTTATGATGATGGATATGCAATAGTTACTAAAAAGAATAAAAAGAGAATAATTATTGATAAAGAAGGTAATCCAATTTTTGAGACAGAATTTGATGGAATCGGGGGCATAGTTACAAAATTGTGTGCTGAGGAAGATTGTTATAATTCAGTATATTTAAGTTATGAGGAATATTGTGATGATCATGATTTTGATTATTACGATTATTATTCATGGTTGTATGATTGATATGATTTAATGGACATAATCAATTGTTATCAGAAATTATAATTTGAAAGCTTAATAATAAAAAGAATATGGAAAAATAAATATTTCGTTTGATGTCAAATTGGGTTTATTCTGGGTTAACATAATAAAATGTAATTGGAAGGATAGATTAAATATTTACGAATGAAGATTTATAAAATCTAATTTATTGGATAAGAAGTGACCTATCGGCTATAAAACTATTTGATTCATGGCGCCTTGTTCCTACAGATCCAGTTCCTGCAGGAAAACGTCCCCGTGAAGCATTACGAGAAAAAGAGAAAGACATTCAAGTGAAAATGGAGAATGGAATTTCTACGTGTGGTGGTAATATGAATGTGCTACAACTGGTTACTCGCTATATAACACTAAGAAGTGATGTTAAAGAAAACACTAGGGTTGGGTATAGAACGATTCGTAATATTTTGATTAAAGAAGGTAATTTTTGTTATAAAAGAATTGATCAAATCAAAACAACAGATGCTAAAGCCTTTCTAATCCATTTGTATAAAGATCAAAATTTCTCAAGAAGTACTATTCACAGTGTTAGAGGGGTTTTAAGACCAGCTTTTCGTTTGGCAGTTAATGATGATTTATTAGTAAAAAGCCCTTTCGAATTCCCACTTTCTGAAGTGATAAGGGAGCCTTATAAAGAGAAAATTATTCTAACCAAGGCGCAGGAACGTTCGTTTTTAAACTATATTAAACACCATGATCACTATAAAGAGTTTTATCCTGGAGTTTATATTCTAATGAGGACCGGAATGCGTATATCTGAATGGGCAGCTTTAACAATCAGAGATATAGATCTAGAGCATATGACATTGACGGATAATAAACAACTTCAATATCGAGGGAAAAATTACTATTGGATTGATGAAACAAAAACGACTTCAGGGAATCGGATTTTACCTATTATGCCTGATCCAGAGCTTGTGAGATGTTTTGAGATTTTATTGAATAAACCTTGCCCAAAACAAGAGCCCGAAATAGATGGAGTTTCAGGTTTTCTATGTTTTTCGAAAATGGAAAACCGTTAGTTGGTTATCAATGGACGAAGATGTTGATATACGCAAGTAGAAGCTATAATGCCTTATATAAGGAGGAGATACCTATAGTGACGGCTCATATGCTCAGGCATATATGTAGTTCAAGATTATGGGCTAGAGGTTTGAGCTTGAAGTCGATTTCTAGGTACCTGGGACATTCGAGTATAAATATCATGATGGATACCTATACCCATGTTTCGATGGAAGATATTCGACATGATATGGAAAGAGTAATGTAAAAAATCATGGTTGTAAAATGAGAGATCATCTTACAATTTACAACTTTTTTACAACTGATTGATGGTAAAATATGCCTAGATATGCCAAAATAAGCGTATTTTCTTCAAATTTATCAAAAAGAATAAAAGTTTAAAAAATCTTTATTTTCCGCATATTTTTGGCATATATGTGCATATCTTGGTATAGATAAGGAGTTTTTATAAAATGATAAAAATTTTATTTGTATGCCATGGCAACATATGTAGAAGTGTTAGTGCTGAGTACATTATGAAAGATTTGGCAAAGAAAAATGGGGTAGAACTATATGTCTCTAGTGCAGCTACAAGTTGTGAAGAAATTGGTAATGATATCTATCCTCCGGCTAAGCGTAAACTAAAAGAAAAGGGGATTCCATTTTCTAGACATTATGCAAGACAAGCTACAATGAGTGATTATTTGTCGTATGATTATTTAATTTGTATGGATGAAAATAATATGCGTAATCTAAATCGTATGTTCAATAATGATCCAGATCACAAGATCTATAAATTATTATCAAGAGATGTTTCAGATCCTTGGTACAGTAATGATTTTGAAACAGCTTATAGTGATATTTATGAAGGCTGTAAAGCTTGGTTAGAGAGGTTATCATGAAACAGAATCTACATACACACTCTATCTTTTGTGATGGAAAAGATACGATTGAAGAAATGACTTTAGAAGCCATCTCAAAGGGCTTTGACATTCTTGGCTTTTCAGGTCATGGACATTTGGACGTGGATACAAGTTCCATGCGAGATACTTTAGGATATATTTCAGAGGTTGAGAGAATTAAATTGAAATATTCTTCATCTATTCAAATTCATTTAGGGATTGAAGAAGATATGTTGGGAAGAATATCTGAAAAAGCTCCATTTGAATATGTGATTGGAAGTAAACACTTTTTAGGTGAAGTATCCGTGGATTATTCAAAGCCTGTATTTGATTCTTTATTTGAATCCTATTCTGGTGATTATAAAAAGATGTGTAAAGACTACTATTCAGATTTATCGAATATGTATGATTGGCAAGAAGTGGATATCATTGGACATTTGGATTTGATTACCAAATATAATGAGGACGAGTCTTATTTTCAATTTAATGATAAAGACTATATGAACATTGTTTGCGACTGCATTGACCGATTGTTGATCAACGACAAGATTTTTGAAGTGAATACCGGAGCTATCGCTAGAGGCTATCGTAAAACACCATATCCATCTAAGAATATATTGGAATATTTATACGCAAAGAATGCGCGTATTTGTCTAAACAGTGATTGTCATGATAAGAACTATTTGGATTGTGCTTTTGAATCCAGTTTAGATTTGATTCAATCTTGCGGATTTAAAGAACTGCAAATATTAACCAATGATGGTTTTGTACCAGTGAAAATTAAATAGAGTAAACGGTGAAGGTGTTCTTGTGATAATCAATTAGACCTTCACTTTTCATTTTAGAAAGCTCTTTTGATAAGGCACTTCGTTCTACGTTTAAATAGTCAGCCATCTGTTGACGATCAAACGGAATCTTAAAGGTAGAATTTTGTGTTTCTAGTTTCATAAACGATAAGTATGACAACACTTTATTGCGAATGGTTTTGTTGGAAATATGGAATATGTGTTGTGATAACATCTTGTTTTTATTTGAAAGTATTTGAATCATTTGATTTTTTAATTCTGGGGATTTTTCTAAGGTTTGAACATCTAAAAATTGAATTGTACAATCCTCAACCGCTCTAACATATACATACATAGGTGTTTTGGTTAGGGCATAGCTTTCCGCAAACATTTGATTGGGACCTATATGTGACAATAGGGAAACATTGCCTAAAAAGTCTACAGTTTCTATGACAACACTTCCTTCTTTGACAATGCCAATGGCTTGAGGAATATCTTCCATATGATAAATAATTTCATTTTTCTTGTATTTTTTTAATTGTAAATCCATAAATGTCTCCCTTTCGTGGTTTAAACAACATAAATTGATTGTATTATACACTATATTAAGTTCATAAGAAATGAGGATGATTCTATGTTAAGAAAAATAATTCAAATTGATGAAGATAAATGTACAGGATGCGGTATCTGTGTGGATGCCTGTCATGAAGGAGCCATTGGCTTAGTGAACGGAAAAGCGAAATTAATGCGTGATGATTATTGTGACGGACTAGGAGATTGTTTACCAACATGTCCTACAGGAGCTATTTCATTTATTGAAAAAGATACTTTGGCTTATGATGAAGAGGCTGTAAAAAAGAATATGGAAAAACGCATGAAAGATTCTGGCACCATGCATTTAGGATGTCCTGGATCTATGATGCATACACTGAATCCAGTTGTATCAAGTCCATCGATTGATGTATCAAGTCAATTAACATCTTGGCCTGTTCAAATTAAGCTAGCACCTATCAACGCACCATTCTTTCAACATGCCAAGCTTTTAATAGCTGCGGATTGTACAGCCTATGCCTATGCTAATTTCCATCAGGAATTTATGAGAAATAAAGTGACTCTCATTGGATGCCCAAAACTCGATGGTGTGGATTATTCAGAAAAGCTTTGCGATATCATTCGTATGAATTCCATTGAAAGTGTAACCATTGTTCGTATGGAAGTACCTTGTTGTGGTGGTCTTGAAAATGCGGTTAAGAAAGCTTTGCAGGAAAGTAAAAAGTTCATTCCTTGGCAAGTCGTCACAATTTCAATGGATGGAAAAATTTTAGATTAAACCTTAAAAAAAGTGCAGTTAACGTTACAGATATTGCACTTTTGTCGTTTTCTGACACGTTAAATGTTGTTTATGCTTATTTATTTTGATAAAATCTGATTAGAGGGAAGACAAATGAATCTATATAAGCGAGAAAAATATTTAAAAAAAATCCGACCATTCTATTCAGAAGAAGATCTTATTAAAGTGATTACAGGAGTAAGGCGTTGTGGTAAAAGTAGTCTTATGGAAACTATATGCGATGAATTGAAACAAACTATGGGTGTGAAAGATGAACAAATCATTTATATTGATTTGGATAGTCGAAAGAATCGCAACATTAAAACGGCAGATGCTTTAGAAACGTTGATTGAAAGTCAGACAACGCCAAAGGAAAAGATATATTTATTTATTGATGAAATTCAGAATGTGGATTCTTTCGAAGAAGTAATTAATGGGTATAGAACGGATGGTGGATATTCCATTTTTATCACGGGTTCAAATTCATATTTATTAAGTGGAGAATTGTCTACTAAATTAACAGGAAGATACATTGAATTTGAATTATATACTTTATCCTTTGATGAATACTTAGAAATGAAAAGATTTTATAATAAAGATATTAATCCAAATACGATTGTAGAATTAAATAATTACATTCTTGAAGGTGGTTTTCCTAGGACTATACAATTTGATGATTTACAGGTAAAAAGAACTTATACGGAAAGCGTTGTTAGAGAGATTTTTGAAAAAGATATTCGTAAAAGAGTAAAAATAAGAAATAGAGAAGCCTTTGAATCTGTAGAACATTTCATTATCAATAATTTTGGTGCCACTACAAGTATTAGTGGACTTCAAGAATCGTTAGAAAAAAATGGAATGAAAATTTCAAGGGCAACACTATCTAACTACATTAAGATACTAGTAGATGCAAAAATATTGTATGAATGCAGCCGTTTCGATATGAAATCTAAAAAATCTTTATCAGGAGAAAAGAAATATTATGTATCGGATTTAAGCTTTTATTTTTCATTAAATACAGATAATAAAATTAATTATGGACCTGTACTTGAAAATATTGTTTATTTCTATGCAAAAAGCCAGGGATATTCAATAAGTGTGGGAAGAATTGGAAAACTTGAATGTGACTTTATTTTAAGAGATCATAAAATGAATTATGCATATGTTCAAGTTGCGTATACGATCGCATTGAGCAAAATAACAGAAGATAGAGAATATAAATCCTTAGAATCCATTAGGGACAATTATCCTAAATACGTGATGACTACAGATTATTTACTTCAAAATAGAAATGGAATTAAACATGTAAATCTAATTGATTTCATTATCTCGAATTCAAAATTTTAGATTAAAAAGTGCAGTTAACGTTACAGATACTGCACTTTTATCATTTTCTGACACGTTAAACAAAAAAGTATCACCTTAGCGATACTCTAATGATTAGTCCTTTGTGATTTCTTTGTAGCTAGCTAGACCATAAGCACTATCTGCAAGTGTACCTGCATTGACAATAGCTTGTTCCATTGCTTTTACGGCCATGATTCCAACTAGATCTTGTTCTGCAGGCACTTTATTGGATGTCATCGCAAAAATAGTATCTCCATCACTTGAAGTGTGTACTGGACGAATACATCTTGCATATCCATTATGCGCCATACTCGCAATCTTATTCATTTGTGCTTTATTTAAATCCGCATTTGTGATGATACAACCAATTGTCGTATTCATACCACAAGAATTGATCATCTTTTCAGCTGCCTTTAAGATTTCATCTTCACTAAACAATCTTGTGTTTGTGTTTCGATCATAGATACCTGCGATTGGTTTGTCTGAATTTGGATAGAAAATATCACCACACGCATTCACAGCTACAATAGCTCCTACTTTTAATGGACCCATTTGTAGGGCTGAAAATCCAAGTCCTGCCTTCATCGCATATTGAGGACCGAAGAATTTACCAACACTAGCCCCTGTTCCTGCACCTACATTTCCTTGTTTTGGATCATTTTTTTCAGCTTCTATACAAGCATCATACCCCATTTGTTTGTTTGGATACGCTTTAGAATTACCTACACCACAATCAAATAGACAAGCTTCACATACGATTGGAATATAGATGTTTTTCATGTCAAAACCAATTTCGTGTTCGCTCAAATATTGCATAACACCACTACTTGATTCTAAACCAAAAGCACTACCACCTGATAATGTAATCGCATGAATCTTTTGAACCATGTTTTTAGGGTTTAATAAATCTGTTTCACGAGTGGCTGGCCCCCCACCACGTACATCTACACCAGCTGTGGCTCCTTCTTTACATAAGATGACTGTACAGCCAGTCGCATTTTCTATATCTTGTGCACTACCAATTTGAAATCCTTCGATCTCATTGATTTGAATTGTCTTCATTCTTGATCTCCTTTAATTCATATAAATCATTTCTACGTACCTTCCAATAAGGCATCCTTTTCCTTACTTTTTCAATGTCGTTTAAATCGATATCTACAACTTTGTATGCTTCTTCTTCACCCAACTCCACTATAATATTGCCAAAACCATCCACAAGAATAGAGTGGCCTCCTGAAGTATAGTTCTTATACGTATACTTAGCTGGGGCAACCCCACACAAAAAGACTTCATTTTCTAAGGCGCGTGTTTGAATAAATAGCTTCCAATGTTTCTTTGTAGCCTGCTCATTAAAGGCGGCTGGACAAAATAGAATTTGTGCTCCATTTTGCGATAGAACTCTGGATACTTCTGGAAAGCGAATGTCGTAACATAATAAAATGCCACATTTTCCCCATGGCGTATCAAAACATTGTAGGTGATTTCCTGGTACAAACACTTCATTTTCACAATAATCTTGTTTGTTGTGGAATTCAAAAAGATGTGTTTTATCATACGAACAAACAATGTCGCCATTGCTATTTAATATGTAACAGCGATTGTATTTGTCAGCACAAATGGAACCAGCCACAATCCATATCCTATGCGATATAGCTAGTTTTTTTAAAGCCATCAAACTTTCATCATGACGCAAATACGCTGTTTTAAGTGCATCATTATGATAGGGACAATTCCACATTTCACAAAGAACTAAAATATCACAGTCTGGAATATTTGTTAGTTTAGCTAAATTTTGTTGGTTATCTATTGAAACAGACATTTGGTACATACAGATCTTCATAAAAATTATGATAGGCGAAAAGTGACTAATTTTCAAGGTGTGCAAAGATTAACATGTGTTTATTTACTACTGGTTTGAAATCGTTTACAATCATTTTAGGAGGCTTTGTATCATGTATAAAATTATAGAAGTTAAACAAAGTGTATTTGAAGATAATAATAAAGATGCGAACAAATTAAGAGAAGAATGCAAAGATAAGGGTGTGTTCTTATTGAATGTTATGTCAAGTCCAGGAGCAGGGAAGACAACAACTCTATCTAGAACGTTAGAAAGACTAAAAGATGCAATGAGAATTGGTATTATGGAAGCGGATATTGATAGTGATGTAGATGCCAAAACCATTAGTGAATATGGCGTACGCACGATTCAACTACATACAGGTGGTATGTGTCATTTAGACGCAGATATGACTCGTCAAGGATTGCATGAAATGGGTATGGAAGATTTAGATTTGGTCGTACTTGAAAATGTAGGAAATTTAGTGTGTCCTGCTGAATTTGACACGGGATCCACTAAAAATGTGGCTATATTAAGTGTTCCAGAAGGAGATGACAAACCTTTAAAATATCCATTGATGTTTCAAGTGTGTGATGTGGTTTTAATTAATAAAATGGATGTATTGCCATACTTTGATTTTGATGTAGATAAGTGTAAAAAGAATATTTTGTACCGAAACCCGAATGCGAAGATTTTTGAAGTGTGCGCTAAAACAGGTGAGGGAATTGAAGATTGGTGTAATTGGCTTGAAAACGAAGTAAAGGCCTGGAAGGAATAATATGACATATCGAGATAATATTGATAAACTGGCAAGGCGTATCACGGATCGTATTCCAGCTAAAGTAAAAAAATTATCGGAAATGGATCCTGAATATGAGTGTTTAAATGAAATATTAAATGATGAACAATGCGATTTATGTTTGTGTTTTGAAGTGCGTAAACCACTTTCTTTTGAAGAAGTAGTGAAAAGAAGTGGGTGGCCAGCAGGAAGAGTGAATCGTGTATTAAATGAAGTATGCGACATTGGAATGATTGAATACAACTGGGAAAATGAGGATCATCATAAACAGTTTGTGCTTCCTCAATTTGTTCCTGGAGCAGCTGAATTTATGGTTATGAATAAAAATCTTGTAGAAGAACATCCAATTGTTGCGGATTTCTTTGAAAAGATGACGCGATTACCACTTGAAAAGGTAACGCCAATGGTTCCACCTGGAGGAGCAGGCATTGGTATGCATGTTATTCCTGTAGAAAAGGCGATTCATGCAAATCAGCAAGCGGTAAGTGTAGAAAAGATTTCGCATTGGTTGAATAAATACGATAAATACGCACTTTCTCCATGTTCATGTAGAAGACAACAACGCGTTAGAGGTGAAGGAACTGGTGATGTTGAAGCGGATGTTTGTATTGCGGTAGGTGATATGGCTGACTATGTTGTACAGACAAACAAGGGTGGTCATTATTGTACGTATGAAGAGGTTATAGAGACTTTAGAACGTTGCGAAAGAAAAGGTTATGTTCATCAGATTACGAATATTGATGGAGAAGATAAGATTTTTGCGATATGCAATTGTGCACATGGCGTATGTAACGCATTAAGAACGAGTCAATTGTTTAATACGCCAAATATGTCGGCAAGTGCTTATAGGGCTCATGTGGATAGTGAAAAGTGTGTTGCGTGTGGAAAGTGTGTGGAAATTTGTCCTGTAGGAGCGGCAAAATTGGGTCAAAAACTTTGTACAAAAGATGGACCTGTATCGTATCCTAAACAGGAACTTCCTGATGATGTAAAGTGGGGCCCTGAAAAGTGGAACTGGAATTTTAGAGATACAGCTAAAGTCAACTGTTATGAAACTGGAACATCACCTTGTAAGAGTGCATGCCCTGCACATTTACCGGTACAAGGCTATATTAAGATGGCAAAAGAAGGTCGCTATATGGATGCATTAAAGTTAATTAAAGACTTTAATCCATTTCCAGCCGTATGTGGAGCTATTTGTAATAGAAGGTGTGAACAACAGTGCACGCGTGGATTGATTGATGAGCCTTTAGCTATTGATGAAATCAAGAAGTTTATTGCCGAACAAGAACTTCATGAAGATAAGCGTTATATTCCTTTATGTGAAAATGTCGAAGGCAAATTTTTCACAAATAAGATGGCCATTATTGGTGCAGGTCCTGCTGGTATGAGTGCCGCTTATTATTTAAGAATAATGGGCTATCCTGTCACAATATTCGAAAAGGAAGAAAAACCAGGCGGTATGTTGGTATATGGCATTCCTTCTTTTAGATTAGAAAAGTCTGTGATTGAGGCGGAAATTGAAGTGTTAAAAGCTATGGGCATTGAGTTCAAGTGTGGCATAGAAGTAGGTAAAGACATTTCTTTGGATGATTTAAGAAATGAGGGATATGAAGCATTCTATGTGGCTATTGGTGCTCAAGGATCAAGAAAATTATATATTCCAGGAGAAGATAATGCGATGGTTGAATCTGGAATTGATTTCTTGCGAAAGGTGAATAAAGTAGAAGATCCTAATCTAATTTCTGGCGATGTGGTTGTCGTTGGTGGTGGAAATGTTGCAATAGATGTAGCTCGTGCAGCTTTAAGAAGTGGGGCACAAAAGGTCCATTTATGTTCTTTAGAACAAGAAGGCGAAATGCCGGCTAGTCCTGAGGAAGTATTAGAAGCTAAAGAAGAGGGAATTCTTCTTCATTGTGGATGGGGTCCAAAGGAAATCTTAGAAGATTCAATTGTATTTAAACAATGTGTAAGTGTAAAGGATGAAACTGGAAGATTTAATCCAAGCTATGATGATAGTGTTTTGGAAACAATACAATGTAGTTATGTATTACTTTCAATTGGACAAAGTATTATTCCAATTCAAGGATTGGATGTAGATGTCAATCCAAATGGAACAATTAATGCGGATGGTACAACACTACAAACATCTGTTGAAGATGTATTTGTGGGTGGTGATGTGTATACAGGTCCAAAATTTGTGATTGATGCGATTAGTCATGGTAAAGAAGCGGCTGAATCAATGCATCGTTTTGTTCATAAGGGGCATTCTCTAACAATTGGAAGAGACTTACATTTATTTAATGAATTTGATAAGAATAACGCATTGATTGATATTGATTTTGATCATGCCAAGCGACAGATACCTGGTATTAAAAAGGGGTTGGGTGAAAAATCCTTTAGAGATTTACGTTCAACATTTACAGAAGAACAAGTTAAGATTGAAGCCAATCGATGTCTTGGATGTGGTGCAAGTATTGTGGATACTAATAAGTGCATTGGTTGTGGTTTGTGTACGACAAAATGTGAATTTGATGCGATCCACTTAACGCGTGATATCAAAGATGGCGCAAGAATGGTTAAGGCGGAAGATAAAATGAAAGCTATCTTGCCGTATGCGGCTAAACGCCAAATCAAGATTATTCGTAATAAGAAGAAATAGTATGCATGAATTAGGAATTGTTGTACATATTTCAAAAACATTAGAAGAACTTGCACAAGAAAATAATATTACAGATATTCGTAGAGTGACTTTGCAGATTGGAAAAGTAAGTGGAATTGTTCCTGAGTATTTAGTGGATTGTTGGCAATATTATAAGAAAAAAGTTCCTTTAATTGATAACTCAACACTAGAATATGAATGGATTGAAGCCATTACGATTTGTAATGAATGTGAAAAAACATATGATACGATCCAATATGGAAGAGAGTGTCCATATTGTAAGAGTAAACATACAGTTCTTCTTCAAGGTAATGAGTGTCTCATTAAGGAGATTGAAGCCGAATAAGCGTCGAAAGGCGCTTTTTTTACGTATATGAGTATGTAGAAAATCTCTACTAGAAAAGAGGTGCTCATGCGTAGCGCATATTTATTAAATGATTTCGCCTTCAAGTATGTGTTTGGTAAAGATTGTAAAGAGGCTAATGATGCCTTAAAATCATTACTTACGGTATTTTTAGAAAGGAAAGTCCATCATGTGGTTGTTAAAAATTCAGAAATGGTAAAAGACTATAGTAAAATGAAGAATTCAAGGTTGAATTAGATAATCAAATAACGGTGGATTTAAAAATGCAGTTAAGACAAACCAAAGATAATTTGCCAATTCGCTTTAGTTATTATTTGGCTAGACTTCATGGTTCTCAAGAATTGGAAAGAAAATATTATGGAGAGTTAAAGGAAACAGTTTTAGTCTTGAACAAATTTGCGCATATTGTTCACTAAATGTGGATGAAATTCAGGTGTTGATAAAATCATAAATTTTCTGTTGCATTTAAAAAAATGTTTGTTTATAATAAAGCCATCCTTTGTAAAGGCAATGAAAAGAAGAAGTAGTCGTGGATGCTGCTGATAGTGAGTTCCTGATGGTGGAAATGGAACAGTAAGCACATGGTGAACGTGTCTTAGAGCTGAGCTTTCGAAGATTGAGGAAGCTTCGGATACTCCCGTTATGAGTTAAGGGCTTGTACATTAGTGCAGGAAATAAGGTGGTACCGCGATTTTATAGTCGTCCTTGTATATGCAAGGACGGCTTTTTTTATTAGAAGGGAATGTAAGATATGAAAAAAGGATTTAAATTAATTTCGGCATTTTTAGTAAGTTTTATGATCATGATGTCTAGTATTATGCCTGCATTTGCCGACGAAACAGACACATCAACAACAGGCGATTTATTAGACAAGATTCAAGAAAGGGGAGAATTGATTGTAGGTACATCTCCTGATTTCCCACCTAATGAATTTATTGACTCAACAAAAACAGGACAAGCGCAATATGTAGGTTCTGATATTGAATTAGCAAAATATATTGCGAAAAAGATGGGTGTTAAATTAACAATCAAAGCCGCTAGTTTTGATACAGTTTTGGCAAATCTTCAAACTGAAGAAATTGATTTAGCAATTACTGGATTGGCTTATACACCAGCACGTGCGCAACAGATGGAAATGTCTATTGGATACAATATGAAAGAGGATACTGGCGGACAGGCTGTTATTATCGCAAAAAAGGATGCAGATAAGTATAAGAAGTTAACAGATCTAACTGGCTTAAAGGTGGCTGCTCAACAAGGATCAATCCAGCAACAATATACAGAAGATCAAATTCCGGACGCAAAACTACAATCCATTTCAAGTATTGATGATGGTGTTGCCCTATTAAAGAATGGTACGGTACAAGCCGTTGCATGCTCTGAAGGTACAGCAGATGAATATATTGAAAAGAACTCTGAACTTGCGAAGTTAGATGAATTATTCAATATTGATCAAGATTATGCAGGTAATCGTGTAGGTGCTCCTTTAGGTGAAAAGAGATTGATGAAAGAAGTCAATAAAATTTTAAAGGAAGTCAATAAAAAAGGTTTATATGAAGAGTGGTATAAAGCGGCAAAGAAACAGAGTAGTGAACAATTTACTTTAACAGCGACTGGATTCTTTGGAACATGTGTTCAAATCGTTCAATATTGCTGGCCACAATTATTAAAAGGTTTAGGAATCACTTTAGGACTTGCTGCTATTACTGTTATTTTTGGTACAATTATTGGTGGATTATTTGCCCTAGTAAAACTATCAAAGAATAAAATCGTACAAGCGATTGCGGGTGTATATGTAGAATTGATTCGTGGAACACCACTATTACTACAATTATGGTTGTTCATCAATATTTTCTCTTATTTGACAAATGGAAATATGCCAATGATCGTGAGTGTGATTATTGCCCTTGTCATTAATTCAAGTGCATATGTGGCTGAAATTATTCGTTCAGGCATTCAATCTGTGGATAAAGGACAAAGAGAAGCGGCCAAATCACTTGGTATGTCAAATGTACATATGATGACTAAAATCATTATTCCTCAAGCTATCAAGAATATCTTGCCTGCCTTAGGTAATGAATTCGTTATGATGATCAAGGAAACATCTTTGGCAAGTACATTCTATATTGGAGAATTAATGACTGTTAACAGTGTTATTAAATCGGCTACTTATAAATCCATTGAACCATTAGTAATTGTTGGTTTGATCTACTTTATTGTTACATATTCATTATCAAAATTAATTAAATACATGGAAGGGAAGTTGAGTGTCAGTGACTAAGGAACTAATTGTTGTAAAAGACTTACATAAAAATTTTGGAGATATTGAAGTATTAAAAGGAATTGATCAAACAATCCATCAAGGAGAAGTTGTTAGTATTATTGGGCCTAGTGGTTCAGGAAAATCTACTTTCTTACGTTGTCTAAACTTATTAGAAAAACCATCTAGTGGACAAATCATTTTCGAAGGTATAGATATTTCAGCTGAAAATGTTGATATTGATACACATCGTAAAAAGATTGGAATGATCTTCCAGCACTTTAATGTATTTCCACATTTAACAGTTTTAGAAAATATTACCATCACACCAATTCTAGAACTTAAAACACCAAAGGCTCAAGCTGAAAAAGAAGCGATTGAATTGCTTAAAAAAGTAGGCTTGGAAGATAAGAAGGATGAATATCCAAGAAAATTATCTGGTGGACAAAAACAGCGTCTAGCTATTGTTCGTGCTCTAGCTATGCATCCAGATGTAATTTTGTGTGATGAACCAACAAGTGCATTAGATCCAGAAATGGTAAAAGGTGTACTAGAAGTCATTAAAGAATTGGCGAATCAAGGAATGACAATTGTGATCGTGACACACGAAATGGGATTTGCCCGTGAAACAAGTGATCGCGTATTATTTATGGATGAAGGTATTATTCAAGAACAAGGAACTCCAGAAGATATCTTTGAACATCCACAAAATCCAAGAACCATCAAATTTTTATCGCAAGTAATATAAGCTTGGGCACATGCTCAAGCTTTTCTTATGGTATAATTTAATAAATTGGAGGAAATTGATATGAATTCAGAATGGTCATTAGACGTATTGTACAAGGGATTTGATGATCCTAAATTTAGTGAAGATCTAACATCTTTTGAAAAGAAGGCAAAAGAATTGGATGAACTTTCAAAGACTTTAAGTCATGAAAATGAGAAGGAAGATCTTCTTCAAATTGTTAAAGTATTAGAAGAGTTTGAATTATTAGAAAAACATTTGAGTTGCTTTGGATTTTTGAGCCAATCCACAAATACGGCGAATGCGAAAGCGGCAGCAGCCATTGATAAAGTAGCTACTATCGCAAGTACAGCCAGTAAGGCTATGGCAGTATTCTCTCGCTATATTGCGGATATGAAGGATTTAAACAGCTATTTAGATTGTCCCCAACTTTGTGAATACAAATATTTTTTAAATGATATTCACGAAAGTGGAAAATATTTGTTAAGTGAAGACGTAGAAGAGGCACTTGCCAAAATGAATATTTCTGCAGGTTCTGCTTGGGAGAAGCAACAAAGTCTACTCACAAGTTCATTGGAAGTGGAATATGATGGTAAAAAGTTACCTTTGGCATCTATTCGTAATCTAGCGTATGATGCAGATAAAGAAGTTCGTAAAGCTGCCTATGAAGCTGAACTTAAAAGTTATGCACCTATTGCGGATGCAGTAAGTTTTTCTTTAAACAACATTAAACTACAAGTGATTACTGAAGCTAAAATGCGTGGCTATACAAGTCCAATGGATATGACGCTACACCAGTCTCATGTATCCCAGAAAACATTAGATGCACTTCTAAGTGCAATGCAGAAATACTTGCCAGTATTCCATAAGTATTTGAAAAGAAAAGCTGAAATGTTAGGGTATGAAAATGGCCTTCCTTGGTATGAATTATTTGCGCCAATTGGAAAATCAGCTACGACAAGTTTTACTCCAGAAACTACAAAAGAATATTTGGTTAATCATTTTAGACCATTTTCTGATGACTTGGCCGACATGATGGAAGAAGCTTTTGACAATAACTGGATTGATTTTTATCCACATAAAGGAAAAGTTGGCGGAGCTTTCTGCTGCAATATGCCGTTTGTGAAACAATCACGCGTATTAACTAATTTTGATGGAGGACTTGGAGACGTAGTTACTTTGGCTCATGAACTTGGACATGCATATCATGGATTAAACATTGAAAGTCATAGACCATTAAATTGGGAGTATTCTATGCCAGTTGCAGAAACGGCAAGTACATTCAATGAAAATATCATTATGAATGCAGTGATTGATGAAACAGAGGATAAAGAAGTTAAACTAGGTTTGATTGAAAATCAGCTTCAAGACTTATGTCAGATCATCTGTGATATTTATTCTCGTTACTTATTTGAAAAAGCCGTATTTGACAGAAGAAGTGATGAGTTCTTATTCAAGGATCAATTAAATGAAATCATGTTGGACGCACAAAAACAAGCTTATGGCAATGGACTTGATCCAAATTGTTTACATCCATATATGTGGGTTTGTAAATCACACTACTATTCTTCAGATCTAAGTTATTATAACTGGCCATATGCTTTTGGTGGATTGTTTGCGCGAGGCTTAGTTGTGAAATATCAAGAAATGGGTAAAGAAAAATTCGTTCCTAAATATAAAGAGATGTTACACACAACAACGGTTGCATCGGTAGAAGATACAGCTAAGGTATTGGGTATTGATTTAACGGATGAAGCTTTCTGGATTTCTGCATTAGAAACCGCAAAATCAAGAATTGAAGAATTTATCGAATTGTCGAAATAATTGCTTGGAAACAAGCAATTTTTTCTGCAAAAGTTCACAAATGATGATATAATCTACTGCGTTCGAATTTTTTCAAGGAGAGATTTAATGAGTACAGAAATGTTGATGAAAAATAGAGAACGTTTTATTAAAAACGTAAACAGTAATGAGAATGGTGCGGCCGCCCTTTCTTTAAGATTATTTTGTTACGCTAGATCTATGGCAGTAAAAAACCCGTATGCGCAAACGCATGACTGGATATATGAAAACGAATTGACTAGTGCCCAAGCCAATCAATATGTATTCCGCTTACTGGATGGAAGTACAGAAAGACCATCTATGGATATGTTGATTCGTAAATTAAAAAGTGTTCGTTTGGTTCGTGATAGTGAAATGAATGGTAGAAAAATTTATGTTATCAAGTTCACGGATATCGAAATGGAAGAATTGATGAACAAGAGCATTATTGATAAGCCAAGCGAAAAGTTATTAAAAGAAAAGAAGTCTTCTGTAAAGAAAGAAAGAGAAGAAGTAGTAAATTCATCTTGGAAGGACATCTTTTTGAAAAATAGTAAAGGTGAAAACTTACAGATGTTACGTTTCTGGTTCTATATTCAGTATAATGCTGAAAAGAATGGCAAGAAATATGTTTCTAGAAGCATAGCGTTAAGTGAAAGTGCGATTGAATATGTGTATAGGGGTATTCCTAAAAGAATGGAAGTTTTGCAGGATTTATTTGCACAAATGAAACAGATGAAGCTGGTTAAAGAAGATGTAGTTAAAAACGAAATAGTAGTTCGTCCAGCTAAACTAGAAGGCTTAGAAATCAAAAATTATATTAAGGATAAGCCTGTTGATTTAATGAGCTTTAATTACACGAATGTATAAGAAAACGACGAGATTTAGATCTCGTCATTTTTACATATTTTATAATTGTTTTTGCCTGTTCGTTTTGTTTGATACAAAGCTTGATCGGCATGGCGATACAGTTCCATAAAGGTTGTTCCATCTTTAGGTGCAAAGGCAATTCCAATACGGATGGATAATTTGAAATCTTTTAATTCTTCAATCTTTAATTCATTGACTTTTTGAAGTAGAGACTGAATTCTACATTCATCAATATTTTCATCTTGAATTAGAATAATAAATTTATCTCCTCCAATTCTTCCAACAATATCACTCTGTCTAAAATGATTCTTAAAGAGTAAGCCCAAGTTTTCTAAGACTTTATCACCTGCCGCATGACCATAATTATCATTAACAGATTTAAAAGCATCTACATCAAGAATCAAAAAACAACAGTGTTCTTTATTATTTAGTTTTTGATCAATGAGTTTTTGCGTTGTTTCCTTATTGAAAACGGAAATTAATGGATCAATTTCAGATAAATGAATCAAATACTTATTTTCTCTTGAACTTGAATGAGCCAAATACATCATAAGACTCAATACGATCAATCCTAAAAATGTTGCCAATAAAGTTTCATAGTATAAATATATATGATTCTTGAGTCGCATGAACCGGTACAATATAGCCGACCATCTAATCATTGATTTTTAGTGGGGAATAAGCTAAATATAAAGATTCTTTCTTTTAGTCTGAATCAAGACAAGATCTGATTTTTGATTCTTAAAGTCGGTTTTGATTTTCTTTTGATTACAGACATTAAATAAATTATCGACTGTATTTAGTTTATGTTTTTTTTTCATACTGTTTATTTCTAGTGATTAGATTTCCATCTTGATCGACAATAAAACTTTTTCCATGTCCCTCAAACAGATCATCAAACAACATATTGCCTAGTTTTGTGACATTGTAAGAACCGCCTACTATACCAATGACTAGTCTATCTCTAAAGATGGGCACGCATAAAATAACACGTGTTTGTTGATCAACACTGCTTTCTAAAGGATTTGAAAGAGATTGTTTGTCTTGCATAGATTCTTTAAATATCGACGATGAGCTACATTTTTTATGACTTCATTATCATATAGAGCATTTCCATTTGGATCGATGATCGCCGTTCGATTTAAATCTGTATTATGCATAAAGACTTGAATTAAAGAAACTTTATCCTCTGAAAATAAATCTCGAGATTTAGAAAGTTCTTGTGCAAGTCCATTTAAATAGGAATAGTTGATATTTAATATTGTATTTAAATGCTCACTTTGCCTTACAACATTGGTAATCAAGGTTTTTCTAGAATTGTTTTCAACCGCAATTGAAACGCCGTTAAAGAAGATCACGATTCCCATAATCAAAGTCAAAATGAAAGTGATAATTGCGACAATATAGTTCGTAATGAATTTTTTTCTTTGAAAATAATGATCTTTCATATGGGAACTCCTTTTTCTAATTATACTAAGAAAAATGGTAAAAGAATATTGAATTATATAAGACTAACCATAATTTGTGAAATCAATCACATTTTCGTGTATTATATAAGATATAAAGAAAATTGCTCCCAACATTAAGAGAATTCTGCGTGAAAGGTGCTTATAAGAAATTTGTAAGTAGAACTAAGGCTATGCTCTTTTTGTGTGTGGAGTATAGCTTTTTTCTTTAAGAAGGAGATGAATATGGAAACACGTGTTGCCGTGATGGGAATTATTGTAGAAGATACAAATGCAGTGAATCTATTGAATGAAATTCTTCATGAATATAGTGAATATATTATTGGAAGAATGGGAATACCTTACAAACAAAAACATATAAGTGTAATTTCAATTGCGTTAGATGCCCCACAAAATACAATTGCTGCTTTGGCAGGTAAATTAGGAAATATACAGGGAATTAGTGTGAAAGCAGCCTATTCCAATGTGATTAGCCATGATTGAAGCATATCGATTGCTTGATAAACTTGAAAGAGAACACTCTTTAAGTTTATTAGAATATAAAACTTTAATTGAAGCTGAAAATGATGCTTTACGCTTATATGCTGCTAATAAAGCGAAAGAACAAGCTACGTTAATATATGGGAATTCAGTCTATGTACGTGGACTTATTGAAGTAGGAAATTATTGTCGCAACGACTGCTTCTATTGTGGAATTCGCAAGTCCAATTTCAATTGTGATCGCTATATATTAGTCGAAGAAGATATTCTGCATTGCTGCAAAGAAGGTTATGAACTTGGTTTTCGCACTTTTGTTTTGCAAGGTGGCGAAGGAATTTATAAAAAGGATTTTGTCACAGATGTAGTTCAAAAGATTCGTAGTGAATATCCAGATTGTGCGATTACCCTTTCTTTAGGTGAAGAAGATAGAGATACATATAAGGCTTGGTTTGATGCGGGAGCCAATCGTTATTTATTAAGACATGAAACGGCTAGTAAAAATCATTATGAAAAGTTGCATCCAAAAAATATGTCTTTTGATCATCGTATGCAGTGTTTAAAAGACTTAAAGGAAATCGGCTATCAAGTAGGATGTGGCTTCATGGTAGGTTCACCTTATCAGACAAGTGAAACTTTGGCGATGGATTTGAAGTTTATTGAAACATTTAAACCTGACATGTGTGGTATTGGTCCTTTTATTTCGCAAAAGGATACACCGTTTAAAGATATGACATGTGGAACTTTGAATCAAACTTTATTTTTATTGTCTTTGATTCGTTTGATTCAACCAAACATTTTACTTCCTGCTACAACAGCTTTAGGAACGATTGATCCTCAAGGAAGAGAAAAGGGAATTCTTGCAGGGGCCAATGTAGTTATGCCTAATTTATCGCCGGTGAGTGTCAGAAAAAAATATGCATTGTATGATAATAAAATTTGTACAGGCGAAGAGAGTGCAGAATGTAAAGATTGTTTATCAAGGCGTATGGATTCAATAGGATACAAGATCGTAACTGATCGTGGAGATATTAAAAAATAAAAGAGGAGATATAAAAAATGAGTAATTATAACCCAAAATCATTAAAGGCAGAAGAATTTATTAGTCATGAAGAAATTCTTGAAACAATTGAATATGCCGAAAAGAACAAACACAATGTGGAATTGATTGATCAAATTTTAAATAAGGCTCGTCCACAAAAGACAGAGCATGGTGTTCATTGTGAAGGTTTAACACACCGTGAAGCAAGTGTACTTTTAGCTTGTGACATTCCTGAAAAAGTAGAAGAAATGTATAAGCTTGCCAATGAAATTAAACAAGCATTCTATGGAAATCGTATTGTGATGTTTGCCCCATTATATTTATCAAATTATTGTGTAAATGGATGTGTATATTGCCCTTATCACATGAAGAATAAACATATTAAACGTATTAAATTAACACAAGATCAGATTCGTGATGAAGTTATAGCGCTGCAAGATATGGGACATAAACGTTTGGCTATTGAAGCAGGCGAAGATCCAGTACACAATTCAATCGAATATATCTTGGATTCTATTAAAACTATTTATTCGATTCAACACAAGAATGGTGCAATTCGCCGTGTCAATGTAAATATTGCGGCTACAACGGTAGAAAACTATCGTAAATTAAAGGAAGCTGGAATAGGAACTTATATCTTATTCCAGGAAACATACAATAAAAAGAGTTATTTAGAGTTGCATCCAACAGGACCTAAACACGATTATGACTATCATACAGAAGCTATGGATAGAGCCATGGAAGGTGGAATTGATGATGTTGGATTGGGTGTATTATTTGGTTTAGAAGGCTATCAATATGAATTTGCCGGCTTAATGATGCATGCAGAACACTTAGAAGCTGTTCATGGTGTAGGTCCACACACAATTAGTGTGCCTCGTGTAAAACATGCAGATGATATTGATCCAGAAGCGTTCGATAATAGTTTGGATGATGAAATCTTTGAAAAGATTGTAGCATGTATCCGTATTGCCGTTCCATATACTGGAATGATTATTTCTACACGTGAATCCCAAGAAGTTCGTGAAAAAATGCTTCACTTAGGTGTATCTCAAATTAGTGGTGCAAGTCGTACATCTGTTGGTGGATATACAGAAGAAGAGCGTCCTCATGATTCAGAACAATTTGATGTATCTGATCAAAGAACATTAGATGAGGTTGTGAACTGGTTGATGGAGTTAGGTTACATTCCATCTTTCTGTACGGCATGTTATAGAGAAGGAAGAACAGGAGATCGTTTCATGTCTTTGTGTAAGACAGGACAAATTCAAAATTGTTGTCATCCTAACGCATTGATGACTTTATGTGAATTTTTAGTTGACTATGCGAGTGAAGATACAAAGAAAATTGGTTTTGATTTGATTGAAAAAGAATTGAACAAGATTCCAAATGCGAAAGCTCAACAAATTGCTCGTGATAATGTGGATGCGATCAAGTCAAGCAATCGTAGAGATTTCAGGTTCTAATTATGTCTAATTTAAATAGTACGATAAGCGCAAATCGTACACACATTGGATTTTTCGGTTTAAGAAATGCTGGAAAATCCAGTGTAGTCAATGCGATTACCAACCAGAGTATGTCTTTAGTTTCGAATATAAAGGGAACTACGACAGACCCTGTAAAGAAATCAATGGAAATCTTGCCGATTGGACCTGTTGTGATTGTGGATACGCCGGGTATGGATGATGAAGGTACTTTGGGTGAATTGAGAATCAAAAGAACGTTAGAAGTTTTAAAAACAATGGATATGGCCGTACTGGTCGTTGATGCGAATGTAGGTCTACAAAAAATAGATTTGGATTTGATTGACATGTTTAAAGAAAATAAATTACCTTATTTTATAGTTTTTAATAAGTGTGATTTGATTGAAGAAAAGAAAGAACTGGCTTCTAATGAAATTTATGTGAGTGCTCTAAACAATGACAATATAGATGGATTAAAACAATTGTTGGCTAGTGTCGTAAAGAAACAGGAAGAAAAGACAATTATTGGTGATTTAATTGATTCGGGCGATGTGATTTTGCTTGTGATTCCAATTGATCAATCGGCTCCTAAAGGAAGATTGATTTTGCCTCAACAACTTGTATTAAGAGATATTTTAGATCATCATGCGATTGGTATGACTTGTCAGGTAGAAGAATTGGATGCAACCTTAAAGAAGGTTACTCCAAAACTGGTTATTACAGATTCCCAGGCTTTTAACAAGGTAAGTCAAATCGTAGATAAATCTATTCATTTAACTTCTTTCTCTATTCTTATGGCACGCTTAAAAGGAAGCTTATCTACAGTGCTTGAAGGGGCCAATCAATTGGATCATCTTCAAGATGGGGATTGTGTACTGATTAGTGAAGGGTGTACGCACCATAGACAGTGTGGTGATATTGGTACGGACAAGCTTCCAAAATGGATCTTGAATTATACAAAGAAGAATATAACTTTTGAATTTACTTCTGGACAAGGATTTAAAGAAGATCTTTCGAAATACAGTGTTGTAATTCATTGTGGTGCATGTATGTTGAATGAAAAAGAAGTGCAGTCTCGCGTAAAGGAATGTAAGAAACAGCATGTGCCATTCACAAATTATGGTATTGCGATTGCGAAAATAAACGGGATATTAGATCGTTCAGTAGAGGTGTTTTAAGGTGAAGAAAGTATATATATCTGCCGATATTGAAGGCATTTGGGGAAACAGTAATCCGGCAAATACAGCTAAGAATGGATACTTATATTCTGAATATTGTACAAATATGATGAATGAAGTAAATCTTGTGATTGATTTATTGTTTCAAAATGGCGTAGAAGAAGTTGTGGTCAATGATAGTCATGGAAATATGGATAATCTTCTTCCTTCAAAATTAGATCCTAGAGCTGCTTTTGTGTCCGCAAATGGAGCTTATAAGGAATTTGGAATGATGGAAGGTTTAGATGATTCTTTTGATGGAGCATTATTTATTGGATATCATTCTCGCTGTAATTCACCAGGCGTTATGGCTCATACGATTTGGGGTACTATGGTACGAAAAATTCTAGTAGATGGGAAAGAACTTGGTGAAAGTGGCTTAAATCGATTGTTGGCAAACGAATTTGGAGTGCCAGTTATCTTAGCAAGTGGTGATAGTGAATATGGTAAGCAGGTAGAAGAAGAACTTGGTTGTGTATTTGTGGAAACAAAGAAAGCGTTAAACAATCAATGTGCTTTATGTTGCAGCTTTAACGAGTTGAAGAATAGATATACTAAGGGTATTCAAGAAGCTTTAAAAACAGATGAAAAACCAGCTATATCTTCATCTCACACAATGGAAATAACATTCCATCATAGTCGAAATGCGGATTTTGTATCTCGTATGGACAATGTAGAAAAGATGGATGATTGTACGGTTCGTATCGAAAAAGAAACATATAAAGATTTATATGCCTTGATGCGTTTTGTGATTAAAGTATGTAATGCGTATGTCTAAAATAAGAAAACCATTCTAGTGTGGCGTCTAGAATGGTTCCTTTTTGTTTATTATAATTTTTTTAGGAGAGAGATATGAATATTGGTTTATTTCTATATTCATTGCCTTATCTTTAAGGCACTTATAGAATAACATTCCATGTTG
>ERZ773187.419-NODE-419-length-41387-cov-11.750097_pt1 | contig 41387 bp, 28 predicted proteins | sample MGYA00511242_ERZ773187 | MGnify/ENA primary metagenome ERZ773187 (study PRJEB29015, sample SAMEA2737744) | human gut metagenome | biome: human gut; feature: human-associated habitat; material: faeces | place: China | collected 2012 ...
TTCTCGCTGAATATTAGTTTGTCACGCAGATTTCGCAGATGACGCAGATTTTTTCACTTTGATTATTTTAGTCCCACAGATTTCGCAGATGACGCAGATTTTTTTCATTGATTATTTTTCTCATGGGGATTTACACAGATTTTCTCTGGTTCTCTTCGTTGCCTGTCATTTTTTCTTTTTCCTGTCATTTCTTCTTTTTTTCTGTCATTTCTTTATTTCGCAGATTTTAGACCTGTCGGTCTGGGAGGATGACGCAGATTTTTTATGAACGCTTTTTGCCCCTGAAACTGTTGCGGACTAAGGCGGATTCACAATTTCTGCAGAGAGATTCTGTGGCAGTATGATGTTTGAAGCCTTCTATCATGGCCTGCGCTCTGGCGGATGAGAGGATTTCTTCCAGGGATTGATGGAAAAGATTGCCGAGAATGATGTCGCCATTGTGGTCTAAACAACATGGTACTAGACTTCCATCAGATAGAATTCCTATCTGCTTGAATAATGCTTTGCAGAAAACTTCTGGATTTTCAGACTCTTTTTTCTCTGTATCTGGCCATTCAAACTTTCTGTCAAATTCTAAATAGAGATTGTCGCAAAGTCTGAAACCATCTGGGCGCTCCTTCCATGGTTTGGGTACATATTTTTCTATATATTCCATGACCATTTCGTTTTCTTTGTCTTTTCCTCCTTGATTCCAGAGACGAAGTACGATACAGGTGCCTTTTTGTGCAGCTTGGGTGGAGAATTGCATTACCTGATCCATATAGGTTGATAATTCTCCCTTTGCATTACTTTCGTGGGAATGGAGAGATAATTGTATTTTGTGGGGTAAGGTATCGAGTAGATTCATCGCTCTTTCCAGTAAGGTGCCATTAGATGTAAGTACTGTCTTAAATCCTTTGGCTCTGGCTGTCTGAATAAATTGTGGTAGGAGTGGGTGAAGTAATGGTTCGCCCATGAGATGGAAATACAGAAAACAAACCTTCCCACTTACTTTATCTGTGAGAAGGTCAAATTCTTCTGCTGTCAATTGTCTTTTCTTCCTCTGATGTTTTGGACAGAAATCACAATTAAGATTACAAGTGTTTGTTATTTCGATATAGCAACGATCTATCATTTCTTTTCTCTTTCTTCAAAATTATACTTTTTCTCATTTAAATAGCTTCTCCTGCTATCTTCTTTGCAAGCAAAATTGTTTGCACATTTAAATCTCAGGCAAAGTTAAACAAAAAAAATGGATTTACCAAAATTTCTACATAAAAAGGTAGTTTGATAAGTAGTTTTTATTACAAGTATTATACTTGTCAATTATCATGTTATCTGCACACATTGCTGAGGAACTATTATATTCAAGAACATTTTAAATGTTGGTTATTTAGTAGATTTTATCTTTTTTAGTTGAATTCTATTGCAAAAAGGTTATTATTAGAAAGAAAAATTGTAATTTTGCAGTTAAATAGAAAAATATTCACTTTTTTAGAAAATGGTAGAATCAATACAAAACATTTTTATTCAGGTTAGCGATTTTCTCTGGTCGTATATTATTATTTCTGTCCTGATCTTCTGTGCGGTATTTTTTACGTGGCGTACCCGATTTGTACAGTTCCGTCTTATCAAGGAGATGGTGAGGTTGTTGCTTCATCCAGATAAGGTGCAACCTGAAGAAATAGGACATGACGAACTTTCTATGGACGTGAAAGTGGATGGGGAGATGAAGCATATCTCTTCTTTCCAGGCCTTTGTGGTGGCACTCGCTAGTCGTATAGGTACAGGAAATTTAGCTGGTGTGGCTACTGCCATCAGCATTGGTGGACCAGGAGCTGTGTTCTGGATGTGGATGCTTGCTTTGTTGGGTTCGGCTTCGGCTTTTATCGAATCTACGCTTGCCCAACTCTATAAGCGAAAGGGAAAGACTTCTTTTTATGGCGGTCCTGCCTATTATATGAAGTATGGATTAGGAAAGGGATGGATGGGAATTCTCTTTGCTGTTTTGATGATCATCACTTTCGGTTTTGCCTACAATTCCGTGCAGAGTAATACCATCTGTCTGGCATGGCAGAAGGCTTTCGGTTTTGAACCTGCTACTATGGGTATCGTTCTCACTGCACTCACTCTGCTTATCATTTTTGGTGGAATCCAACGTGTGGCAAAATTCTCTTCTACAGTGGTTCCTCTCATGGCTATAGTCTATCTGCTGATAGCCGTTGGTGTGGTCATCTGGAATATAACCAGTCTGCCAAAGGTTTTGCTGACTATTATAGAAAATGCTTTCGGATTCAATCAGGCTGCTGGAGGTATGTTAGGTATTACCGTGATTCAGGGCATTAAGAGAGGTTTGTTCAGCAATGAGGCTGGTGAGGGTAGTGCGCCAAATGCGGCGGCTGTTGCTACCGTGAGCCATCCGGTAAAACAGGGATTGATACAGGCTCTTGGCGTCTTTACGGATACGCTGGTAGTTTGTTCCTGCACGGCATTCATCATCCTGGTAAGTGGTGTGGACGTTACGGCTTCTAATGGTATTCAACTGACGCAAGATGCCTTGACCCATGAAATCGGTAGTATTGGAAATCCTTTTGTGGCTGTGATGATATGGCTTTTTGCTTTTAGTAGTATCATTGGCAATTATTATTATGGTGAAACCAATGTGAGATATATCAAGGATTCCAAGTTAGGAGTCTTCATCTATCGTCTTGCTGTGGCTGCGATGGTCATGGTAGGAGCTGTTGTCTCGCTTGATTTTGCCTGGAGTTTTGCCGACATCACGATGGCGTTGCTCACCCTGTGCAATCTGGTAGCCATCGTCTTGCTTTCCCGTCAGGCGGTTTTCTTGCTTCAGGATTATCGCAAGCAGAAGAAAGAGGGAAAGAATCCTGTTTTCAAAAAGGATATGATGCCGGAAATTGCAGATCAGTTGGAGGCGTGGTAACTTTCTGGTAAGGTATAAATATAATTAATGTATAGAGATATGAGAAAGTTTTTATTATTCTTGTCTTTGATAGTAGCTATGGTTTGTAAGGCACAAACCAAGCAGGAGCTGTTGCCTGTGGGTACAATGGCACCAGATTTTACAGTTACAGATAGCGTGACGGGGAAGAAATTGTTCAGCCTTTCTGAATTGCGCACTCAAGTTACAGCTGATGGTAAGGTGAAGGCTGGAGTTTGGGTGGTTCTCGATTTCTGGGCTTCCTGGTGTCCTGACTGCCGTAAGGATATGCCTACCGTGAAGAAGATAGATGAAAAATATGGTAAGAAAATCAAACTTATCGGTGTTTCATTTGATACAGACATGGCGAAGATGAATGGTTATCTTTCTGCCAATCAGTATTCATGGTTGCAGTATTCTGAATTCAAGAAATGGAAAGAAACTCAGATATCTAAAGATTATCATATCTCATGGATTCCAACATCTTATCTCATAGATCCAGAAGGAAAAATTGCTTTTTCTACTCTGAATGCTGAGGAGATGCTTGAAAAACTTGATTCTTTGGAGGCTGAATTATAGAAAAAATGAGGATGTATCAAAACGTAATGTTTGGTACGTCCTCATTTTATTTTATCAGTCTTTTTATGAAAATCTTATTTTCTTTTCCTATCTTTATAATGCCATTCCTGCTTCGTATGAAGCATATTGATAGCTTTTTTCTTAAAAAATTATTTTACTTCAGTCAATTTTCCTGTCTGAGAGTCGATGATATAACCATGCAGATTGACATCCTTGGGAACGAGAGGATGGTTGCGGATGGTGTTGACTGTATTTCTGACAGAATCCTCTGTATCGTGAAAACCTTCCAGCCAATGATCAAGGTCGATACCGCAAAGTCCGATAGTATCAATGACATCCTGATGGATTCCTCTCTTGATCATGAGTTCCTTCATCTGTTGTCCGTTCATGTGGCAGGCACCACAATTGGAATGGGCGATGACCATGATTTCCTTTACTCCCAATTCGTAGATGGCAACCAGGAGGCTGCGCATGGCTGAGTCAAATGGGCTGATAACCAGTCCGCCTGCATTCTTGATGAGTTTAGCATCTCCATTTTTCAGTCCGAGGGCTGCTGGCAGGAGTGCTGTCAGTCTGGTATCCATACAAGATAAGATAGCAAGTTTCTTGTCTGGGTACTTGCTGGTTAAATACTTCTCGTAACCCTTGTTGGCTACGAACTGTTCGTTATACTTGATAATTTCTTCAATAATCATAATATTGATGTTATTTATTCTCTTAAATTAATTAATGACGGAGCATAGTTACATCGTTTTTTTTATTGCGTTCTATGCAGCTACTCCCTTTCTTTCTCCAACTATACTTCCCGTGCTTGTCGAATACAATCCAGTAGAGTACCGGCAGAATGGTGGCGATGAGCACCATTGAGATGAGGGTTCCGAAGAAAATGACGGCTCCCATCGGCGACCACAATGTATTGTTCTCTATCATCATCGGCAAAACACCTACAGAGGCTGCGGCTGATGTGAGGAAGATAGGACGCATACGGCGCTCGCCAGCCTGGAAAGCTGCATCTTTTACGGAAAGTCCCTTGTCGCGGCGCAGTTCTTCGGCATAGTCTAACATGATGATACCATTTCTCACCAGGATACCCATCAGGCTTACTACACCCAAGATGCAGGTAAGACTCACGTCGAATCCTGTTATCAGGAGTCCTATAGCAGCACCGAAAATACAGAGCGTCATGGATGAGAGATTTACCAGAGCCAGACTGATGCGCTTGAAATGGAAGAGCAGGATGAAGAAGATGATCAGTGCTGCTATCATCACGCCAGAGGTAACTTGTGGCAAGGTCTCGGCATCCTTCTCTGCCATACCGCCTATTTCCCAATGAAGGTCGGGATCGAGCGAGAGATCCGATACTTCCTCCTTCAGTTTGTTGGCTAATTTGTTGGCATTGAATCCTCTCAATGGTTCACCGATGATGGAAATGGTGCGCACGCCGTTTCTGCGTACGATGCTTCCATCGTGCCAATCGGGTGAAATCTTTGCCAGCTGCCGGAGAGGAACACTCGAGGTTCCTCCCATCACAGGGATGTATTCGTTGGCAAGATCACTATCATTCTGCGATTTCAATACCATCTTTACCGGATAATCGTCCTCCCAAAGGGTGGATATTGGAATGCCATCGCCAAAGTGTATGGCAAGATCGGCCGAAAGAAGTGTCTTGTTCACGCCCAGTCGGTTGGCCTCGGTTGCGTCAGGAGTTACTCTGATGCCCGGCAATGGTTCTTCGTAATTGGTGCGAATCAGATTGATGCCTTCTATCTGATGCATGCAGGCTGCTATTTTCTTGGCTGCTGCCTTCAGATCCCTGATACTGTCGCCGCTCACCCTTACTTCGATAGGATAGGTGGCGTTATTGTAATCCATCTGTTTGAAACGGATATAGCAGTCAGGAAAATAGTTGGAATAGCGGTCGGCATATCGGTCGAGCACTTCTTCTGTAGCGCTGTTATCAACTGTATTTACGATAAACTGTGCAAAGTTCGGTCCGCCAATCTGAGGCGCATATGTGGTATGGAAACGAGGTGAGCCTTGTCCTATAAATGTGGTTACGGCTGTTACCTGTGGGTCGCGCTGCAGGATGTGGGCCATCGAGTCTGCCACCTGTGCCGTCTTCTCGGCGGTGGTTCCGTTAGGGAGATAGAACTCCACAGCAAACTGGTTTCTCTCGGCAATAGGCATCATTCGCTGCGGCAGGTTCACGAAGATAAAGCCTCCGATGATGATCAATGCCAATCCTGTGATGAGGGTGGTGCGAGGGAATGAGAAACAGTGTTTCAGCAACCAGGTGTAGCCCATCTGCAGATAGTCGAGCGGCTTTTTCCGGGCATTTGGATTGGGTTGACTGCTGATGCCCTGATGAATTACCATATATTGCAGATAGGGTGTAAGCAGCAGCGAAACTGTGAGCGAGATACTCAAGATGATGAACATTGCCCAAGGGAACGACTGTACGAAATCGCCCATATCGCCATGCATGGTAAAGAGGAATGGAAAGAAGGTGAGCGAGATGCTGAGCGTGGCTGAAAGCACCGACATGAAGAATTCGCGAGGGGCAGCGATGGCCGCATGCCAGCGAGACATACCATGTCCCAACTTCTCCATGTAATTGTCGATAATCACCACAGAATCATCCACCACCATACCTAAGGTTACAATCAAAGCAGCCAGAGTAACGGTGTTCAGTTCCATGCCGAAAATATAGAAGATGCCCACTGACGAGAAGATGGTGATAGGGATGCTGAGAGCTGAAACCTCTGCCACACGGCGTGGCATTAGCAGGATGACCACGATGATGACGGAGATGACCGATATGAGCAGTTCACGGAGGAAGGTAATCACAGATTCGCTTACCACCCTGCTCTGGTCGGTGATGGTATTGATGTGAACATCATCGGGCAGTGTCTGCTCAAATTCATCCATTGCCTGATGTACGTCTCTTCCCATTTTCACGATATCATTGCCTGGTCGCATCTCGATGGATAGGAGTACGCATTTGTTGCCGTTGCTCTCGATGTATTTGTTCTGCTTGGGATATTCTCTTTTGATTTGGGCAATATCTTTCAGTCTGACGATGTTGCCTTTCGGGTCGGAATAGACAATTTGTTCTGCCACATCCCGTTCGTTGTTGTAGGAGTCGGTGATGTGGATGGGCATATTGAGCTGGCTCAGTTCCAAATTGCCGCTTACGGTAGTGAAACCTTGCAAGGCAAGATCATTCAGTACCTTGTAGGATCCAATGCCATATTTTGCTAACTTATTCTGATCCAGACAGATACTAATTTGCTCGTTCTGCAGTCCGTAGGTGCGGAGGTTGGAGATGGCATCGATACGGCGCAGTCTGTCCTTCAGTTGGTCGATGTAAGTATTCAGTTCCCGATAGGTTTTCTGTTTGCTTTCCATCGTGATAAGCAGGGCAGAGGTGTCGGCGATATCATCCACGGCTTGCAGGGCGAGAACCCCTGATGGCAGGGAAGTTTTGAAGGCTTGCAATCCATGTTTGAACTTGCTCCAGAAGGCATCGCGGTCCTCCACGTCATCGTTGAGTTCCATGAACACAATCAGCATGCCGTCTTTGCTCTGTGTATAAGTCTTCTTCTTGTTCACCTCCTTGTATCCGAAGATAAAATTCTCCAACGGTTTAGCCACCCGTTCTTCCACTTCATCTGATGTGGCACCCGGATAAACAGCCACGCAGGCACCTTGACGAATGGTGAATTGTGGCATTTCCTGCTTTGGCATGATGCAGATGCCCAGTATGCCCAAGAAGACAAGCATCCCCATGAGCAGGATCACGATGTTGTGGTTGCACATGGCCGACTCTATGAATGAGCGCTTGATGATGCGGTTGGGCTTTCTGGTGATGCGAGCCTTGATGTGGTCGTGAAGGGCGGTGTCCTTCTTTGGCTTATATGTATCTGGATTCATTTCTTTTCCCTCCACTTTTTATCGTTTTTCATTCTTTCTGGTATCTACTTTCATTCCTTCAGAAACTTTCTGCTGACCATTGATGATGACTTGATCACCAGTGTTTAAACCCGATAGAATGATGATGCCATCTCCCTCGAATTCGCCTGTAACGACAGGTTGCTGATGCGCCTTTCCGTTCACTACGGTCCATACGAATCGGGAATTATCTACATCGAGTTCAATGCATTGTGGGGGAACGATGATTTTGGATGATGCTGCAGAACTGCCCTGTATCTGAGCATTGCAGACCATGCCTGGGAGCAGTCGGCCCTGTGGGTTGGTGATGCTCACTTTGATATCGTAAGTATGTGAGATAGGGTTGGCATCTATGCCCTTTTCAGAAATCGTGCCATAGAAGACGGCCCCTCCAAGGGCTGCAACCGTCAATTTTACATTGTTTCCTACATGGAGGTGTGAAATTTCTGCTTCAGGTATAGAGACTTTAGCGTTGACTTGTTTGACATCTGCCAGTTTCAGCACGGGTTGCCCTGGAAGCACGTAGGTTCCCATATCCACGTTTTTAGCAGCGATGACACCCGCAAAGGGGGCAGTGATGGTAGAGTGGGAGAGTTGTTGTCGGGCGATACTTTCGGCAGCTTTTGCCTGTTCCAATTTGCTTTCTATCTCCACCCATTTCATGTCCGAGATAGTTCCAGACTGATGGAGGGGTTGGAATCTTCTGTATGCATCTTCTGCTTGTTTCAGAGTAGTGAGCGTTGCGCGGTGTGCTTCCTTCACAGTGGTAGGATTGATGGTAGCGAGCAGTTGACCCTTGCTGACTCTATCTCCCTCATCCACACGGATGGAAGTGATGTTGCCTGCGATTTCGAAACTGAGTGTAGAACCCATCTTTTCCTCAATGGTTCCCACATAATCCTTCGTACCCTCCAGGTTGGTATCTCCCACGGAGAGCGTTTCTACCTTTACGGATTTCTTTTCTGTCTTCTTTGCTTTTTCTGTGCATCCCGTCAGCATCAGACCGCTGATGATGAATGCGATGAGCCATCCCATCAAACTCTCTATCTGTTTCATCTCGATAATTTTTTTAGTTCTTGCAAAGATAATGCATTTTTGCTAAAGCATGGGAAAATTAGATTTAAAAAAACAAAAAAGCCATTTGTTCTTTTTCAAACAGTCATTTCTGTTTTCATCTTTTTTAAAAGTGTCTGTCACTTATCAACATTCTAAGAATAATGGACAAAAAATATTATATTCTTGTTTGTTTGCCTATTTGTTTGCATGTTTACCTCTTCAAAATCAGAAATATGTTATCCTATGAGATAATAAAATAGAATCGTCATCCGCATTTCCTTCGTTCCTCAGTTCAATACATTAGAAGTGCAGGAGTTCAGACAACAAGCCTTAGAATAATTTGATTTCGTAAATTTTGATGTATTTGGGTATATAGTTAGAGTATAGAACGTTTTACTCTCCAAAAATATGAGACGTTTCAATCCACGCACCCACGTAGGGTGCGACCGCTTATGCTAATCAGCGTAATTCGTATATTAACGTTTCAATCCACGCACCCACGTAGGGTGCGACAGGAGTTCCGTGATAAATTCCGTAAACTTTTTGGTGTTTCAATCCACGCACCCACGTAGGGTGCGACAAATAATCAGTTCCATCATTACGACTGTCTTTTAGGTTTCAATCCACGCACCCACGTAGGGTGCGACTGAATGCGGTTAGGTTCGCCTGTAGCATTGAGCTGTTTCAATCCACGCACCCACGTAGGGTGCGACAAAAATGCAAACATAATAACATGATAACAAATTTGTTTCAATCCACGCACCCACGTAGGGTGCGACTCATCCCATCGAGCAAACTCCAAAGTTCCGTTGTAGTTTCAATCCACGCACCCACGTAGGGTGCGACGGGACTTCTTGTAAGAAATTCCCCGAACCCTTTAAGTTTCAATCCACGCACCCACGTAGGGTGCGACAAGATTTAGCGGAAAGCCATGTTGCATTAGCTTGTTTCAATCCACGCACCCACGTAGGGTGCGACTTTCGTAGCATCATCAAGTTTAGCAAAAGGACTGGTTTCAATCCACGCACCCACGTAGGGTGCGACAAACGAAAATCCAGATAATTATGGCAACAATCAGAGTTTCAATCCACGCACCCACGTAGGGTGCGACAATCCGGCAGAGACGAAATTTAACAAAAATAACTCGTTTCAATCCACGCACCCACGTAGGGTGCGACCAAGATGTTGCGTTACTGGCAGATCAAGTAACAGAGTTTCAATCCACGCACCCACGTAGGGTGCGACTCGTGGCGACCAGTCCGAGGATCAGTTTATTTGTGTTTCAATCCACGCACCCACGTAGGGTGCGACTGCATATTCAGCAAAAGGCTGAATATCAACGTGCAAAGATAATTATTTTGCGAAAGACAGCAAAAAAAATACGCATAAAATATCATAAAAGGTATATTATTTGTAAGTTACTGATTTTAAGAAGGTGCGAAACTATAGATTATTTTGCAATACTATAGGTTCGCACCCTCATATACTAAATGATAAGTTCACCAGTAAAGTCAATCCCCGTATCTTTACCCAAAGTTTCAACTTTGCGTTTCCAGTTTTTTCCAAGCATATAGAATCTGATACTGTCTTGATCAGAATCGATAATACCTTTTAATTGGTCTCTTAACACGACAAATTGAGCTTCAGTCAAAATACATTCAAAAACAGAGTTTTGAACTCTCTTGCCATAATTCAGACACACTCTTGCTACATTGCGCAAACGTTTCTCACCATGAGGCGAAGTAATGTTTACATCGTAAGTAATCAGCACAAACATAAACTACTTAATTAAAAATACAGGGTAATCATCTATATCCTTGCGGATAAACCTTGCTAACAACATTGCTTGAACATAAGGCAAAAGACCTATACTTACCTTTTCATTTAAATAAGGATGAGTAATCTGTTCTTTCTTTTTGCTTTGCCAAGCAGAAAGTATAATCTTACGCCCCGAGTCTGTCATGACGATACCTTCATCACCCTGCTTGACGAAATCTTTAATGGTAATTTGCTTTCTATTGATTAAAGACAAGACCAGTCTATCACCCAAATATGCTCGCAACTCCTCCATCATATCTAAAGATAATGATGCACGCCCTGGTCTTAAAGTATGCATAAACCCTACATACGGATCTAAGCCTACTGTTTCCAAAGCCGATGTCATATCATTACAAATAAGAGTATATACGAAAGATAACATCGCATTAACCGCATCTTTCGGTGGGCGACGATTGCGACCTTCAAATACAAAATCTTCTTTTTGGTTTAGAAGAAGGCGTGAAAAAACACCAAAATAAGCCGTAGCTGCTTCTCCTTCTATTCCTCTCACACTATCTATAGATTCAGCATTCAAAACTCTTCTTTTGCACCGAAGCAGTTCCTCGCAAACACGTTCTATAGCTTCATCATCTCCATTGTCTCTAATAAAGCGGCGTAAGATATTGCGATAGTTTTGAATTTTTCCTCCTATAAATAATTTGCAGAGATGAAGGGCAAAGTTAGGTTCATCAGAATTCTTGTATTGTGCTTTTATCAATAAAACATTTCCTTTAGTCGGCCCTTGCGAACGACTGATATATCTTCCTTGTGGTGAAAGAAAGGTTAGAGAAACATTGTTATCTGCGCACAATTTCATCAATCCAGGGCTTGCCCCCATATAACCAAAAGTAATAATTTGCTCTATATTATGGATAGGAATACGGAATATCTCGTTTTGCTTCACAGATACCACAACATTTAACCCATCTTTACTTAGATAGGCTTCAGGTGTGGTCACGTATAATGTATTAAGTAATATCCTCATATAGATTCTTGTTTAAATAGGTCGATACTAGAGTACAATCACTCATTTCTGGCATACAGAGATTTATCAGAGAACAATTCTTGCAATGGTGCTGTTTGTTAGCTTTTGGCAAGATACCGCTTTTAAATACCTCATGCATCTGTCGGGCACATTGAATAGTCGTACTTCTTAATGACTCAGAAATAGAAATTGTTTCTCTATGTTTTACTTCATCATAATACAATGCACCGTATGGAATATGAATGCCATACATTTCTTCAAGACACATTGCCTGGGCAGCCAATTGTACTTCATCTCTTTCATCAGGTTTATGATGACCTCTTTTATACTCCACAGGGTATGGTTTCCAATATCCTTTGTAGCGATTATGAGTTATAGCATCTTCTGATGAATCAGCAGGAATAAGTTCTACAGCATCAGTTACACCATATAGTCCTAATTCTTTAGAGGCTATATGGAGGGAACGAAGCGTGATAACATCACCATTCTTTTGACGATAGAAGGGATTATCTACATTCTTGTGTAGAATCTGCCCTTCTGTCGTCAGTTTATTTTCTGCCCATTGTTGCTCGATATGAATCAAAGCCCATTGCCGGGGACAGAACATAAAGTGCTGTATCCCAGACAACATGAGCATTTCGTCTTCAGTATACATGATGATACTAAATCAATTCTTCAACTGTCACACCAGGATATATCTTATCCAACTCCTCTTGGGTAGGAACAGTAACGTCATAATCGCCAAATGAACGTGGTACATCTGTATTCTTCTTGATTTTCACCAAATCAAACAATTTATTCGCTGGAGCATTACCCAGAACAGAATCATGTTTGAATACGATTAATTTCTGAGCACTCATCAAACCCCTTGCTGCAGAACGGTCAACATCAAACATGTTCTTCAATGCATCAAAGAAAAGTTCCAGGTCTTCCTCTGAGAAGCCCGTTTGTTTGGCAAGGTTGGCAGAGATGAAGCCATGGCAGACATAGAGTCCATAAGGAACTGTAGCCTTGCGACCTTGAATGCCAACTTGTGAATCGTAAGATTTCTCTTCATCGCGAGCTGCACAAACTGTTAATGCATGTTCTGCTGGGATAATAGGGTCTATTGAACGTGCAAAAGTCATTTGGACAGCTCCTCTTACTTGTCCTGCATTAGAGCCAGTAGAAAGAACAGCTCCAAAAGTTCTTACATCATAGAAACGCTTACACATCGCTTCACGTCCTGCTGTAACTATGTCGGCAGGTGCTTTTTCTTTGACTTTTAAGTCCAAGCCAAGTTCTTCTTTGTACATCTTGCGTATTTCGCCATTTATGAAAACCTCTTGTCCTGAGATTTCCTTTGACTTAACCAATATATCGTTATTAGTTTCACCCATTTTCGCAATCTGTACATAATTGCGTACTTTTCTTTTTAAACAAATATCAGTAACAAGCCCCATACCAGTTTCTGAGTCAACACGTGGAAGGTTTCCTGCATCGGGATCACCATTGGGATTTCCGTCCTGTACATCAAACAGGTAAACGAAATCAAATCGATTTTTTAAATCAGCCATAATTGTAATTATTAAATATTATTAATCTTCTGTCTCTTTGTTTTCCTCATGATTCTTTTGATGATAGTAACCAAGGAAGAATCTGCCTTGGTCGCTTAAGTCCAAAGTGTCTGGGAAATCAGAAATCTGTGCCATTATCTCTTTTTTCTGATTGTCAAAGTAAATAGCGAGTCCTTTCTTGTCTTTAGCCAACTTACTATAGTGACTATTTGACAATTTCAATATCGTTGGATAAACAGCAGATGGTGTTGATGATGCTGCATTCATGTATCCAGAACGGATTGAATCTTGTTTGTTTGCTGCATATTGGAGATTTTCCAATACAGCAAAGAGGCGACCGCAAAGGTAGCCTTGATTTGTGTTACTTTTGTCTAACATTGTTTCTATCTTTTTATTGTTATCATTTATTCTGTTAAGATAAGCCTTAATGATTGCCATACGAGCTATGCGAATAGCATCTTTATTGCCTGACTCTGCTCTTATTCTGCGAATACACGCCGAAAACAACGTGAACGGATATGGTGTTCCTTGGAAGATACTTTTAACAACAGCTTCTGGGAGATTAGGGGTAGCTTCAGATTGTTTCCCGTTAAGAGTGACAGCTGCAAGCATACTCTTGATTCCCATATATGGTTTCTTATCTATACGAGTATCATTGATTTCCATATCTTTAAAATGACATAGTATCTTTCCTGCAAATTCTTTCAGAGAACATTCAGACCAATATACAACGGCTATTCTTGCCGAATTTGGAGCCAAACCAAGAATATAGAAACGGTCTTCTAATGATGTTTTCAAACTTCCAGAATATATAGCCGTAAACACTTTGCGCACTTGCTCTATCTTAGCATTTGGATCATCAACCTCTTCTTCAGTATATCCCAACAGGTCAAAGAGGCTACCTTCAGTCTGTTCTGCTGCCTCGCTGTGAGAGGACGCCCAAAAGACAAAAGTTCGATTACCTACACTAAACTTATTGTGAGAACCTTTTTGCAGCATAGCGTTAAGAGCTGTGGTATAGGCAAATTCTGCATCTCCACTTATTTGGGCATTGTAGCCTTGCTCTTTTCCATATGAATCATAACCGCGGTCTGTTTTAAAAGAAACCAAAGGTCCTGTATCTTTTGTCAGCTTTATCGTAGTATGGAGTCTTGCTACAGAGTCTTTCTTACCTGTCACCAAACATATTCCATATATGCCATCATCAGCACTTTGGCTCAAGATTAAATTCCAGACCTTTTCATTTTCTGCAGCAATCTTACTTTCTCCTTGCAACAGGAATGATATGTTTTTCTTGGATTTATGCATTTCCTCATACAACACATCATTTTTAATAATATCTTCCAATTTTTCGTTCTTCTTATAGAATTCTGAAATAGCATTTAGATATCTATCAGAAGACACCTGTTCTTTTAACTTCTCAACCATTCTAATGAAAGTATCATGTTTTTTAGCACTTTCATCTGCCCCTCCAATCACATATTCATAATTATCCCAAAGGATATTCGGAGCATATTTTCTACCGCTACGCTTAATTGTTTGCAAGACTAAAAATGTTTGAGCAGTCTTTTTATCTTTCATTCTGCTTTCTATCCTGACAAAAGTTCCATCTTTATCTATCACAATAAGATAACCAATCTCTTTCTGCTCTAAGCCTTTTGCAGACAGTCCTTCGCATCTATTATAATAATCATATAATGCTTTTAGTATCATTTTAAAATCTCCTCACTATTAATTGGTGGAACAATAATTACGCCATCTTTCATCTGTGGACGATAGAACATTGGCTGGATGTTCTTCTTATCAGTAAAGTCCATATCATAGAGCATGATTCCTAAGTCTTTAGTACCACCTTGCTCTTCAGATATTGGTGGAGTCAATGTCTCATCATCAGGATTAACGAGACGGAAAGAGGCAGAGAACTCACGAGTACCAAGATAAGGTTGATTGAAGCATTGGCCCTTGCTTGCTCTACGCTCAAACATCTGATAATACTTCATCGGATTCTCATCTTTACCCGGCTCATGAGAAAACAAATCTCCTTCTGCCTTTCGCTTCAATACAGAACGGAACTCCATCTTTGCCCAAATTCGATAACCAACATCTTTTAAAAGCAAAGTATTTTTCTGCTGACGTTTTTCCTCTATAAAGATGACAGATTTACCAGCTACCGCCCCCACCTCATTTCTTCTTACAGAAGTCCATTTGATAGGTTTCAACACCTCTATCTTGGTTATCTGCCAATGAATGGCAGGCTTCCAAAATATAGCCTCGAATATAGCTCGTGCAGCTGATGGAGTAATCACATCATAGCTTACACGTTCAACTTTCAGTTCGGGTCTTGTGAAACAAGCCATATCGCCCCACACCTCCAAACAATATTCTTTATCAGTATATTCCATCATATTACTATTTTTCTTCTTTCTTATCGTTATTATTATCTTCCAAACTTTTCTTTGGCTGCTGAGCCTCAAAGAATCTTTTTGCAGAAAGTGGAGAAACTACTTGACGTCCTGTTTTGGATTCGAGTTCCTCTCTTGCAACACGCGCCACATTACCATCTTCTTTAGCACATTGCTTATTTTCATCTAAAGTCTGAGGATTCTTAGCCTTAGTAATGCTCGTTGTTGAGAGTTCTGCAAGCATGTTAAGAATAAGTTCCTCGTTGGTCATATTGTCACGCAGATTTTCCTTTTTCAAACCTTTATACTGTTTGTATTCTTTTGTTGTCCTACCAGCCCAAGCCTGATAGATTATATCTGTTAAGGATGCATACTGTACCCCTTCTTCAACATTATGAAGCTTCCATTGGTCTGTCAAATCCTTGCGTATCTCAATACTTTTCAAACGTTGGTTAATCCAATTGTCCGAATATCCCAATCGTTTGTAGTCTATCATGGCCTGCTGTATACTTAATTCTGGATCTTGCATTTGATCCAGTCTCTCTGCTCCAACTTTAGCAAGCCACATTTTAAAAGGTTCAGCCTTTGGAGAAGGTACGGATTGAATAATACGCAAGAGTTGCTCAGTATCAGCAACATCCGTTAATCGCATTTTACCATCAGCTGCACGCATTTTCAAAGCGTTACAGTTTGTAACGGTTTCATTTCCCTCATCTTTAAGTCGCTTCTTTAGGACTCTCCAATAGGTTTGAGGATTAGGACTTTCAGTCAAAACTGCAATAACGTCAACAATAGAAAAGTACCATTTTTCCTGTTCATCATCCCAAATGGCACGGATCTTATCATCCCCAAATAGCTTTATCGAATTTTTCTTTACCATATCATTTCCATTTAAATAATAATCGATTTATTCGCCCAATTATTATCGATGCGCAAGCCTATATGTTCATCATACTGCTGTTTATAATCGACAACAAAGAGTCCCTCTTTTTTCTCACTAACGACACCCATATCTAACAAAGACTTAAAATCTGTCTTATTGATATTTACCATATACTTCGACAGCTTCTTTATCAGTATATATGAAGGTCCCTTTTCCAATAATTGTTGCATAAGCTCGAAACTATTTCTCCAACAGACAACAACATTGATACCATTATCTTCAATCATCTGAAACTCTTTTGCAGCAGTAGCAAAATATATTTCCTTAGGATTATAAAGATAATGCTTCATATTCTTTACATCGAAACATTCCTTTCTGCAATATAATTGCTTGAAATATGATGTCATCACATCTGGAGCAAACCAATCTATCCCTGTACCAAGACTTAATCTTGCATTATTTGCAGCCTGCATTTCTCCTTTAGGAAGATTATGCTCTTTAGACAAAGAAAAGACTGAAGTAGTACTCAAACCATTCTTTCCTTCTCGATTACATCGGCCGGCAGCTTGCAATACTGAATCAAGCCCAGCTTCTTGCCTATATACAACTGGAAAATCCAAATCAACTCCAGCTTCAATCAATTGCGTAGAGACAACACGGATAACTTCATTCGTATCGTCCTTTAGAGCTTTTTTGAGTTTTTCTAACGTCTCGCTAATATGTGCCGGACACATCATCTTTGAAAGATGTAATGTAATACCCTCTTGCGGCAAACGTGTATAGAGTTCTTTCGCATCACGACGTGTATTAACAATACAAAGCACTCTTTTATGCTTGCTCAACATCTCTGCAACCTCATCATAAGTTCTTCCTTCATTATTGATACTTAACTTTACCCTTCGCAACTTGTCATGCAAATTAAACTCTCGAGGAATGATTTCTGTAATATGGTCAATCCCTTTGAAGGCTGCCTTCGGATTACATCCTTCTATAAGTCCACTTAACACGGGCTGACTTGCCGTAGTAAACAAGAAAGAAACATTGAATAGTTTATGGTACGTTTTCAATGAATCCACAACAGGTTGAAGATAATCCATCGGAAGTGTCTGCACCTCATCTAAGATCACTACACTGTTGACTATATTGTGAAGCTTCCTACAAACAGATGGCTTATTGCTAAACATAGATTCAAATAATTGCACATTAGTCGTTACAATTATCGGATAGTCCCAATTTTCCGTCGCCAACTTCATTTTTTCCTGAAGTCTTTCAGCTTTGATTTGCTCAGGATCCACATTGCTATGATGCTCCAAAACATTCTCTTCTCCAAAGATGCTCCGTAGAACTGATGCTGTCTGAACTATGATACTTGTATATGGAATGGCTATAATAATTCTTTTCTGACCATTTCTGATAGCATGCTTCATTGCCCATACCAAAGAAGACAAAGTTTTTCCTCCACCAGTTGGTACCGTCAAACTATAAAACCCGATTTCAGTATCTGACATTTTAATACATTGCTGCTGGACTTGATTTCTTATAGCATTTACATCAGAATTATCTGCTTTAGCTTTCAAATCCTTCAATTTATTTTCGAGTAAAGGCAGCAAATCATATAACGTAGCTTTATTACCTCTTAACATAGAAGATTCTTTATCCATAAAAGCTTCTGTATCAAGAAAGTCAGCATCCACAAGACATGAAAACATCATACGAGCTAAATGATGAAAATCATTAGTTTCAATCTTGAAAGCAGGTACATTTAATTTTTCCTTTCCTATATTGATATTAACTTCTGCTGGAATATCCTGATTAAGAATTCCTTCTATCTCATCATAATCATGTAAGCCTGTATGATGAGACACAATTTGATTAACGAAGAAAATATCAGCAGATTTACCATAAAGTCTTCGTGCCAAAACTCCACCAATAAATGCATGGTTATAATTACCAAAAACATTAATATCAGGCTCATATCCACTCTCTTTTTTAATATGTTGCTGAAAAGCATGTGATTCTTTACCCTTATCATGAAGCTGTCCTAAAACTTTTCCCCATTCATTCATGCCAAATTCACCAGCAAAGCGAGAAGCAAGCTTAGCTACACCAACAGAATGTTCCTCATTAGATTGTATAATCCAATGACCTACATTATCTTGATATATATGTGATATTAATTCTGTCATTTTCAATTTACCATTATCGAATTTAATCAATTTTCTCTACTAATGATTTTAGTTAAAGAATACCAAACACATCGAAGACAATTTATTCATTATTATTCTGCTTCATATCTTTCTATTTTGAATCAAAATCAATCTGTTTTAACAGTTTCCATCTTCCTGTACGTGGAGCTCCAATATGACAAATCATATCAGCTTTTTGCAACAAAGATAGTTCTCTTTCTATAGTGCGCTGAGGAATTCCCGACATTACCGACATTTGCTTGGCGGTAATGTCGGAATGCTTTGCAATAAAAGAAAGGATAAGTTGCTGACGATAAGTAAGTTTCATTACCGCCACATTACCGCCAACATTACCGCCATCTCCGCCATGTACGCCGACATCCCCGCCACGCTCTGCAATAACTTCATCTATCGTTTTGCGCTGAATAATCGCCATCACGCCACCTCCATTTTCTTCTATCATTGGCAATGGAAGCTTGGCACGTTCAAACTCCTCGGCAATCTTCTTGAAACCACGTCCCCATGACTCCACAAAGCCTGCTTTGTAAAAAACATTAGCAATATTATGGTTACGAGGATAAGAAGAATGCTTCTGCAACAAAGCTGCAGGAGTCAACTCTTTTGGCAACAATCCATAATTCCACAATTCTATACTGCGAACTATCTTGTTAGGAATATCTTCCAACAACCGTTTGGCATCAGATAAACCGATTACTTCTTTCTGGTCGTTTACACCGATATAAATACGCCCACCTTGGGCATTGGCGAAACCACATATCCATTTCAGATATTCATCACGCCATGATTCCTTATATTCTATATTTTGACTTTCATTCTGCATATTCATTTTCTTCTTTCTATTTCATTAATCCTCATTTCCAGCCTCTTCTCTCTTCCGATAGTCTCAGGGAATTTATATTCCCCCCAACCTTCTTCCAGCCTGTTCTTCTTTAATCTCTCATCAAACCACCAGTCGTAGTGTTCTCGGGAAATCATACGGATGTCCCAGGCTGCATGCACTTGGGCTGCAATCGATATTCCATAGACTTCCTTGAGATCTATCATCTCCTCAAGCAGAAGTTCATCGCGCTTCTCGCCGCCCATTTCTTCGATTAAAGCCTGCTTGGTAAAGAGGAAGAAGCCGGCAAATTTGTTACAACATTTCTCTACATCCAACTCTGGATTTGCTGGGAATGTCAAAAGAAGATGTGCTAACTCATGAGCTGCCGTGAAGCGGAGACGTTCTATCGTTGTTTTCGCCGGACGCATATCGAGAACGATCAGGGGATGATACTTATCTGCCCACGTACTCATTCCCCATACTCCATCAGGCAATTCTGTAGATAAGATTTTGATGCCCTTTCGCTCTATTAACCGAAGGATACTGGCTATCGGTCCATCCCCACTATGCCATTGTTCACGCAACAAGTCGGCGGCATGGATTGCATCCTCCAAGGTGGAAACCTTTGTGCCTCTGATAGGATTTCTAAAAATAACTCTTTCAAACCTTTTAGCTTCCTTATCTGGTTTAGAAACACTTTGTACCAGACGTTCCTTGGTAAAATACTGCTCTGCCCAAAACGAAAGACGGGCTTCAAGAGACTGCAATTCTTCCTCTGATAGTTTTCCGTCTGAAGTGGTGCGAAGCATTGGAATATCTATTTTGAGATTGGTTCCTTTAAAGTATTCCTCGCTGATATTGAGGGCTTGAGCTATGGCTCGCAGAGCATCACGCTTGGGGCGCATGATGCCATTCTCATAACGGGATATACTTTGCTTGGTGATGGCTCCGTTGGTTCGCGCTACAAGTTTATCCATACTGAGCTTCATCATCAGGCGTGCTTCTCGCAATCTTATTGAAAATGAGTTATTAGTCATAATTATTAGTCTTTTATTTATTTACAAATATAACGATAAAAACTCATAATGTAACTAAGAAGAAACAGAATTTAACACAAAATTATATTTTTAGTATTAGAAAAAGAATAGAAAAGATGAAAATAGAGGATTACACATTATTATATAAAGAGAAAAAAGTAACAGAAAAAATGAATTTGATGCAAAACTAAATGGTCGCAATGGATTTAAGACTGCATCTCACGTTTTGCCTGCATTTGGACTAACAGTTAAGGTAGGTGAGTTTAGCATCTCCATTTTTCAGTCAGAGGGCTGCTGGCAGGAGTGCCGTAAGTCTGGTATCCATACAAGATAAAATGGCTAATATTCTCATAAATGTCCAAGTTTTGACCGAGTGCTATTGTCTATCGCATATCTGTTTGGATGAAGCTATTATGGTATGCCCAAAAACTGACGTTCTCGTACGAACAGAGGAGAGAATTAGGGGAAAAATTCCCCTAAATTCTCATACAGTTAGTGGTAGTGAATAAAATTTGACTTTAGAAATCGGAGTATTGCTCTTGCTTTGACTTCACTGTAATGTCTCGTTTCTTCGCTCCCTCCATAAGCTTGTCAAGGACATCTGCTACGTCTTTGCGCGTTATATCTCTGAAGTTAATTACCTCTGGCGCGTCTTTCGAGTTGCTTTTATGTCCCTCTACGTAAGCATTGAGCATGGCAATCCAAAGCATTGGATCAGTCTCTTCTGTGCTTTCCGTTGTGTCTCTTTCAGCTTTCTGTTGTGCCTCTTGCTCAATGACTAATGGTATATACACTTTCTTGAAGTTTTCTTCCGTGAAAGCATTTGTACGAATCTCAGCCAAGATTTCATAAGCACGTTGTTTCATCCTTGTAGCTTTCTCACGTTCAGTTGTGAAATGAATCTTCAACTCTTCCATGAAACGAGGTACTTGTTGGTAGTCTGCATCTACGGCAATGGAATAGACTCCACCTTCTTTCTCGCGAAGTTCATCGAAGAGGCGAGCTTGTACCAGGTCTTTCACCACATTGAGGGCGGTTTGTTCCTTGGCAGAAAGTGGTTTGTCGTTGGTGAAAGCTAATTCTATTTCTCCTAAGTCGCCTTCCAAATCTGCTTCCAACTCACAAGTTATTTCACGTTTGGGTGAAGAGATGTTCTTTAACTTGTACTGACGTGGTGCTACTCCTGGCGTCCCAGGCAAGGAAGCCACATACTTCTCTATTATCTGGCGTGCTTCTTGTTCTGGCAAAGCACCTACCAAGCAGAAGGTGAAATAGGCGGCATTGCCGAAACGGTCGTTAAAGAGACGTGGTAGATCTTGAAGTCTCATACGATTATAAAATGCCAAGTCTTCACGTGGGTTGTCTTCTGACGGTGGGTATAAGATGGTGTTGATGGAATCTTGTACGGCACTCATGCCCGTCTTGCTCCTATTGGAATAGAGGTACTTGCTTTTCTCCACAAACTTATTAAAAACAGCTGGATTGAAATTCTGTTTAGTCAACACTAAGTGGAGGTACTGGAAGAAGTCTTCTGCATGCGCCACAGTCGTATTTCCACCTACACCATCGGTGTAGTCATTGATGGAGAGTGAAAGTTGGATATCTTTATTCTGTAGCCATTCGTAGAGTTGATTACGGCTGTACTTGTATAGACCAGATTGCATGATGAGCGTCTGCATTGCTTTCTCTGAGGGAAGATCCTTTGAGTTAACCAATGAGTTACCACCCATCGCAGAACCGACAAAGTATATTGTCTTTCTTGCATCAGGCAGGTATTTGTAGAGTACTTTGGCACCATTGCTAAGGGTCCATTCGGTTACATTCATGTCCTTAATGAGTGTACTCTTGTTAATCTTTCCTGGTGTAATTTTGTAGTCAATGAGTTGACTGATGGATGCAGGTTTGTCGAAAGACAATACAGGGTCTTCCTTTACTTCAGCCAAAATCTTTTGGAACTGTGCTAATGGCACGTTCATGTCGGATGGATTGGCTGAATAGGTAATGAAACTGAGGTTCTTGTCGTTCATCCAGGAACGAACCCAAGCATTTAGATCTTCTACCTCCATATCTACTAAACTCTCCACGGAACGTCTGATCTGTTGATGGAAGGATTCCAGCGGCATACCATATAGATAGTTCTGTTTGAAAACATCCATCCAGTTGTCGGGAGTTCCCAGGTTATCAGATTCCATCAGAGGTTTCATCTCATTGTAGAGGGCTTCCTTGGCTTGTTCAAACTCTTCGCTATCGAATCCTTGGCGATAGATACGCTCACGAATAGCGAGGATTTGTTTGAGGGCTGCTTGTTCCTTGCCAGCATATGGTACGAAGTCCCAGGCGTTCTGGTCATATTGACGCACCAATGGTGAGTAACTGACGGTGGCTGTGATGAATTCTTCCTTTGCATCATTGCGCAGCATAGCCAATTCCTGGGAAGCTAAGCGTTGGAAGAGGCGAGCCTTGAGTTGGTCGCCCACTACATCACGTTTCGTAGGGTCTGTTATAGCAAGGTTGCGTTGGTAAATGCCGGCGGAATTCGAAGTGTTCTCCTTGTCAATGAAACGGTAGTAGAGGGGTGTGTCATTTTCTGGGATGAGTGCATTCTCCCTCGTTATAGGTTTCTTGGAGGCAGGAATTGTCCCGAAGATACGTTTTACTTCTTTCTCGTATTCTGTAGGCTCGATATCACCGATAATGGCAACACACTGCAACTCTGGGCGATACCACTGCTGGTAGAAAGTCTTGATGTCCTTGGCTGTGTAACTATGAATCTGTTTTTCTGAACCGATGACGTTATGGGTGGCATAATCACTGTGATTGTAGATGTAAGGAGCGATGGCTTCCGTCAAGCGCTTGTTGACGTTGCGACTTTGTCTCCATTCCTCCGAGATGATGTTTGCTTCCTTTTCCACATCCTTGGGTAGTATCTTGATGCCATTGCACCAATCTTTGAGCAACAACATCATAGATGCCGTTACTTCACTGTCTGCTACAGGTACATTGTTGACTTGAAATCGGGTCTCGTTAATGCCTGTTTGGGCATTGAATACCAAACTGTGGTCACGGAGGTAAGTCATGACTCCATGAGGAAAGTGTTCGGTAGCATTGAACGCCATGTGTTCCAAGAAATGTGCCAAACCATATTGCTTGTTTGTCTCCAAGATAGCACCCACATTCTGGTACAAATAAAAGTTGACCTCTCCAGCGTTGCTTGGGTCACGCAATATATAATAGGTGAGTCCGTTAGGGAGTTTACCTTGTACTAAACCGTTGATTTGTGCCTGACTGCAAATCGGTACGAATAGCATACAGATGGTAATTACCATCTGTAATGCAAGAATATAGATAGACCTTTTCATTCTGTTTATCTTTTCAAACCGTTTATTTCTGTAAGAGTTCAAGTGTAGCCAACTTGCGGGCAATAGTAGCCTGAATCATAGCCTGTACTTGTGTCATGTTGTTGAGTTGAAGCGACTCCACGTAACCTTGGCGATAGTATTTGGTGGCATCCTCATACTTCTTTATCGCCGTGTAGCTGTCGCCAATCATGACGAGGTAGTTGATGCGGTCAACGACGGATGTTTCACCTGTCAATGCTTTTTCCACCCAATTGATGGCAATCTCGTGGTCGGCAGGAGCGAGTTTCTTGCCAGCTGCGTAATAAAGATTCTGTGCTGCCTTACCATAGTCGGCCGGTGTGGCGTTCTCACCCATCAACTTGAAGTAGTCGTCCATCAGCTCCAAGTACTTCTTGATGTCCTTGTCCTTGTAGATGACATAGATGGCATCGGCATATTTGGCAGACGACTTGGCTGGGTCGAAATTACCAACGAAGGAAATAACGGAATAGGAAGGCTTGTACTCCCCGGAAATCTTAGCCACATAGTCCTTGTAGCTTAGATTTCCTTCCTTGGCAAGGTCCTCGATGCGCTTGTCATTATACTCAATGACATAATAGGCAGCAGCATCGCCGACATTTTTCTGCCAAGCTGGAAGATTGGTGTTGATGAAGTCTGCTATCTTTTGTTGCTGTTCGATGTCGTCGCCACCTAATTGTGTGATGATGAGATAGTCTGTACGATTGATGAGACTTGGACCTAACTTGGCTTGGATATAGGCACTGAACATCTTTCTGATTCTGACTACCCATTTCTCGGCATCCATGCCTTCTTGTGCCATAAGAAACTTAGGGGCTTGTTGTAGTACCTTCTGTTGGATGTTCAAGTCGGAAGGGTTGGCACGGTATTGTTCGTAGAGTTCCTTAAATCCGATGACATCGCCCGCGGCGGTTTTGCCAGCTTCCAACAACTCCCTTGCTCCCATCGCACCTACAGATATGGAGATTGCCTTTCCGTCATTGGCGATGAATGCCAAGGTAGGAAATGCCTCAATCTTGTATTGTTTGGCAATGGCAACATTCTCAGGCTTTTCGGCATCAATCTGTATGCTGATGAACTTCTCGTTGAAGTACTTTCCGATGGAGTCTTGAGTGAAAATGGTCTTTGCCATGCGTTTGCAAGGTCCGCACCATTGGGCATAGAAATCAACAAACAAAGGCTTATGCTGCTTCTTAGCCTCGTTGAGGGCTTGCTGGAAAGAGCCTTGGAAAAAACGAATGCCACTTTGTGTGGTGGCATCTGTTGGTACATCTTCTTTACTCTTGCCTTGAGCCATGCAAGGCTCAAGGTTGAAGAGAGAGAGAATTGCTGCAAAGAGCAATATACTAATATTTTTCATCATATCTTTTCTTCTATTTAGTTCTTAATGATGTATAGTCGATGTCTTCGTCTCCATAGGAACCATTGTCCCAATCTCCGAACTCGTTCTTCTTGATGATGACGGTGAAGATGTGTGGAAGAAGGGCAGAGTGATCCTCGTTCTGCACTTTCAAGCTGATGCTATATCTACCTACAGGTAAGTTCTTGGAGGCAGCATAGAATACTTGAATCAAACTACCTTGAAGACGGATGGTTCCTTCCTGGATGGCTTGACGGAAAGCAGCGGCATCACCTCCCTCTGTAGCTTCTACGTCGTAAAACTCGTAGGTGATAGGCACTGTACCTGCTACGCCTTGGATAGCATACGAAGTCCAAGGAGAATTGTCGGTTACTTGAGGGGCATATTCATCTACTTCCTGATAGACAACCAAGGTATCTGGTTCATATCCTGCGTTTTCAGCCTTGAGATAGCCTACAGGCATATTATGGCAACTCGATAGTGATATTAGTGAGATGAGGGTGATTGCCACGAAACTGATTTTACTATATAATCTTTTCATTTTGTTAAAAATCTGTTGGAGTGAAATCATAACTTAAAGCGTGTACGACTCCTGTCTGAGTCATAATGTTGCAGGAAGCAACCTCGCTGGTTTTTCCTGCAGCTTCGGAGGCAAGATAGATTTTCTTAGGACCAGCCTGTGGCACACCTCCGTATGGTTCACGATAGGTGTAAATCCAAAGCTGTTTTCCAGAGAGCATCGTGTATGTCTTACCCCCTTGTCCGATGACTGTACTCGGATCCGTTGATGCAATGCCAGGTGTAAAGTCGTCGAGTTGGATAACTTGATTGCCCTCGATGATGGAGGAAAGGATGAAGTTACGGCAGTCCTCTACGGGTACATCTGCTATCTGTTCATAACCATTCTGCAAAAGATAACGGCGAATGCTGTGGTTGGTCATGCCAAACACTGTCAAGTTTTTGCCATAGGAACTGGTGCCCATAAATATCTCTTGGAGACCAGCGTGCTCTGCCATGATTACGAGAGAGTCCCAGTTGTAGGAATCTTGCTTGAAATAGTCCCACATGGTGCAATCGTGATAGCCGACGGATGTACCAGTGTCGGCGAAGTTATACTTGGTGCAGGAGGTGGTGAACCCTAAGGTTGCTACCACTACTACTATTAGGAGAAATATCTTTTTCATTTTCTTGTTTTCTTTATTTTAAGATGATTTACATGTAGCGCATCCAGTAGATGGTCTGGCGTATCATAGTGTTTGTTACCTTTCCGTCACGATCAGAATAAGCGTTGCTTGGAATTGGAAGGAAGAGGGCACCATTCTGGATGTCGCTAGCGGTCAAGGTCTGGAACTTGCCGTGTAATTCCTCCAAAATGTAGTTGTTGCGGATGATGTCATAGTAACGCTCATCGTTCTCGCCAAATAACTCCTTTTCACGTTCCTTGAAGATGGCTTTCTTGAGGTCGCCGTCATCATAGATGGATGGATAAGCTTCCGCACCGGCACGATTACGGATGGTGTTGAGGTCTGCGATGGCAAGGTCTGTCTGTCCTAACTTGTTGTAACATTCTGCACGGAGCAGGATAATGTCAGCAAGTCGCCAATACACGTAGTCCGCATTCAGTGAACGAAAGTCTTTGCCTGTCTCTGAGAACTCGTTTTGGGTGTAGATGCACTCCCGGAACTTGTAAGGGATGGCATATTGGATACCATCTACCTCCACAGGGTTGTCGATGTCGTAGAAGAAGGCTTGCTTACGTTGGTCGGATGGGTCTGGGTACATTTCCTCGACGGTAGAAGGGTAGAGTTGCAGATAGTTGTCGTATGGAATGTTACCCATCTGTGCTGTCTCTTTTACTGGCCAGCTGAGGTAGGCTGTTGCCACGTCGTTTGGTGTTTGACTGTCCTCAGAACGTGCCTTGTCGAATGTCAAGGTGAAGATAGCTTCTGGATTTGTCTCTTCTGGATGGGAAAGCTTGCTGCAGAGTTCTTCAGGAGAAGAGCATAAGCTATAGTTGCCCACTTTACCTTCTATCAAGAGAGTGGCGTAGTCGATGGCTTTCTGATAGTCTTCCTTAGGGTTGCCTTGTAAACCGTAAAGTTCTTCTACACTACCTTTCCAAGCGTAAATCTGAGCCAGAAGAGCGGCACTGTTGCCTTTGGAGGCATATTGACGGCTCGTGATGGAAGTGTTGTTCAAACCTCTTAGCTTGTCGTATGTTGGCAAGATGCTGAAAGCTGCCTCTGCACTGCTGATAGCTTTGTTGAGTACGTCTATCATCGGAGAACGACCATACATCACGATGTCGGTGGAATTCTTGGTGATCACGCAGTCGCCGTATCGTTGTGCCAAGAAAAAATAGGAAAGTCCCATGGCAAAGTAGGCTTGTCCTTTGTGGAAATTATAGCGTTCTTCCGACAAACCTTCTGTCTTGCCAATGTTGTCAAGGAGTAAGTTTGACTCATAGATAACGTTGTAGAGACCAGTCCACTGACCATCTTGGTCTTTGGCATAGCGTGGGTTCCAATCACGTAGTTCATTGTTCCAACCGAGATTGTCAGCCTTGGCACCTGCTGCGATGAAGGCATCGTTTTTGCCTAAGAAGGCGTTCTCGAAGAATAGTATGGAGGATGTAGTGGCATTCAACTCATTTTCTGATTTGAATGCATTGTTGAAGGTGACTTGGTTCTCTGGAATCTGCTCCAAGTCGCATGACACCAATCCTGCCGCACAGATGGCGGCTATAAATAGTTTCTTCTTCATGTCTTGTTAAAATTTTAAGTTAAAGCCAAATGTTACTGAACGGTTCAATGGGTACTGCTGACCCGTATCCTTGCCTGTGTAAGGATCAACGACTTCAGGGTCTGTACCTGAGTAGTTGGTCCACAAGAAGAGGTTTTGACCTGTGACATATAGGCTCAGTCCCTTGATTTTGTTTTTAAACCACTTGGCAGGCATCTCATAAGATAAGGTAATGGACTTGAGACGCAGATAGTTGACATTCTCGATATTGGAGTCGATGTCGCCATCAAACTGTCCTATGTAGCCTTGGTCTGCGAACTCCAAGGATGGATAGTCGGTCTCATCGCCAGGCTTCTGCCAGAAGGTTACCTTGCTTGGATCTGCCATGATGGTGCCGAAGGTCTTGGTGAAGTTGAATGCAGAGTTCTTCACCATGTTCATCATTTTGCGACGGATGGTATAGCTCATCATCATGTCGAGTGTCCAGTTCTTGTATGAAACACGGTTGCTGATACCACCGAATGCACTTGGCAAGGTACTGCCTGCATAGTACTTGTCGTTGTTGTCGATGGTTCCATCCTGATTGAAGTCCTTGATTTTACGACCACCCACACGCAACTGATAGTTCTCGCTGTTATTGAAACTCAATGGTACGAGTTTACCTGATGCGTTGTAATAATATGGTATCTGGGACTCATTCTGTACGATGCCCTCGTCGTGATAGGTGTAGATGCCATAGACTGGGCGGCCCAATACCTTGTCGCTCAAGTCCTCACCTCCGTATGACTTGCGGAAGAGGTTGCGGTCGTGAGAGATGTTGAATCCCAGTGTCCACTGCCAGTTCTTTCGCTTGATGATATCTGCGGAAATCTCAAACTCAATACCCTCGTTGGATATGGCGGAAGAGTTGTTCCACATCTTGTCTGCCAAGAAGAAGTTTCCTGGGGTTGAGGTCTGCATCAGCAAGGCATGGGAGTATTTGTAGTAGTAATCCAACTTCACTTGCAAGCGATAGTTGAAGAGCTGAAGGTCGAGACCTAAGTCATATTGGTCGTTTTTCTCCCAAGTGAGCTGGTTGTTTGCGAGAAGTCCTGGTATCAAACCAGAATTACCTAAGAATGTGTTGCTGGTACTCATGGTTCCCAACGCAAGGTAAGCCTCGTTGAACTTCTGACCAGAGCGTCCCCAAGATGCACGGAACTTACCGAAGCTGAGCCACCAGAGATTTTTCATGAATGGTTCGTCACTGAATGTCCAGCCCAAGCCCACAGCAGGGAATGTTCCCCATCTCACGTCGCTACCGAAGACAGAAGAACCGTCGGAACGAAGGGAAAATTCTGCAAGGTACTTGTGCTTGTAGTTGTATGCCAAGCGACCGAAGAGACTCATCATCTCTTGTACTTCCTGGTTGCTGTTGTACGTCTGCAATGCCTCATAGGTGCCATATTCGTCTTGGCGTAATGATGGCCATTCCTCACCTACATAGTGGATTTGGTTGGTAGGGCCGCCATAGGCAGAACCGCCAACAGTGTTGAGCTGGTCACGGTTGTAGGAGAAACCACCCATCAACTCGAAGAAGTGCTTTTCCTTGAGGTCGAACTTATAGGTGAGATAGTTCTCGCTCTGAATCATCGTCATGCCGATGTTCTGTCCTTCTGACTTGGATAATTTCTTGTAGGTCAGATAGTCTGGCGTAAAGGTATTGAGACGAGTGTTGTAGTGGTCGATAGCTGCCGAGAGCGAGAGCTTCAAACCCTTGATGATGTTATAGTTGAGTCCACCGCTCAATCGAATATTGTAGTTGGAGTTCACTCCATTGATTCCTCGCAAGGATTGCATAGCGGTCTTTTCGGCGATGCTTCCTTTTCCTGGCAAGAGGGTGGATTGTAGCTTCGGATCAATAGTGAGACCTTGTACCTTGCCTGTGGTAGCTGCTTTTTGGTCAGTGTAAGATAAGTTGATGCGAGTATAGGCATCTACCTTTGGGGTAATCTTGAAGTCAAGATTGGACATGAGGTTGGCTCGCAAGAAACTGGAGTTGATCATGATACCTTTCTCGTTGTAGATACCTGCGGCTACCATGTAGCGTACATTGTCGTTGCCCCCGGAGATGGAAAGGTCGGCCTTGGTCACCTGACCGACACGAAAAGCATACTTCCACCAGTTGGTGCTGTTATTATAGAAAGTATTGAGGGAATCCTGTGCTAACGGGGGAATCTTGTTGGAATCGTCTGTGGTGATATTACCCTTATTCCAAAGGTAGTCGTATGCACCATAACTGTTTGGATCCCATCCCCATGTGTCCTTGTAACTATTCGGGAAGATAACCTTATCGGTCGTCCAGTCATATTCGCCGACACGTTGGTTTTTCGCCAAGAGAAGGTTCATCAAGCGCTCACCATTACCACGCAACTGGGTTGGGGTGGCAGGGAGCCAAGAGAAAGACTGGGATACGTTGGCGCTAAATTCAACCTTACCACTCTTACCTTTCTTGGTAGTGATGAGGATGACGCCATTACCAGCACGAGAGCCATAGAGTGATGCGGAAGTGGCATCCTTCAAAACCTCGACCGACTCGATGTTGGAAGGGTCAAGTGAAGAAAGTGGGTTGATACCTCCTGTATAGGTAGAAGAAGATTGGACAGGGACACCGTCAATGACAAACAACGGAGAACCGTCGTTGACACCTTGCTGATTCAGGGAACTAAAGCCTCGAATGACAATCTTGGAGCCGTTTCCGCCAGGCTGACCTGAGAGGTTGGATACATCGACACCTGCCATCTTGCCTTGCAATAAGGTTTCGATTGAGGAACTTGGTACGTCTTTGAGAGCTTCACCCTTCAAGGAAGAGACTGAGCCTAACATATCACGGCGAGTACGGCTACCGTATGCGATGACTGCTACCTCGCCAAGTTGGTTGCCCTCTTCCTTGAGGATGACGTTAACTGGGTGCCCGTTGTTATATTTCACGGTCATGGGTGCGTATCCGATGGCAGACACGATGAGCTCGCCGTTAGAGACATTGGTAGATAAGGTAAACTTACCCTCAGTGTCGGCGATGGTACCTTCTCGCAAACCTTTTATCCTTATGGTTGCGTTAGGGATGAACTCACCTTCGGTATCCTTTACTACACCCTTTATGAAAAATGAACCTTTTTGGGCGGTGTCCAAGCGGAACACACGGATAGACTTACCATTCACGCTGTAAGTAAATGGTGTCTTGCTCAACAAGTCTTGAACGGCTTTTTCTACTGTAGCTTCATCGAATGAGACAACCATCTTGTCGGGATAGTTCCTTACCTCATTGGTGTAATTGATGGAATAATCGCTATTCTTGGTGATGTAGTCCAAAATAGACGAAAGAGTTTTTTCCTTGAAGGAAACAGATAATTTTATCTCCCCCGTTTGTGCCAATACAGCAACTGGGTTGGACAAAGTTATCATCAAGCATCCTACTATGCATAGCAGATGCCAAGAACGGATGATGTTTTTGTGCATATCTCTTTCTGTTAAATTAATAAATACATTCTTTGATTTATGGGTGCAAAATAACAACTTTTTAGTGAAATATGCAAATTTTATGTAATTTATTTGTCGGAAAGTCCCAAATAAGGGCTTTTCTCTCCTTTCAATGTTATAATTCTTACTACAATAGTTGTGATTCCTATTTACGAAAACGGCACCGGTAAACAAGTCATTTACAGGTGGTAATCAAGTCATTTACGAGTGCTAAATAAGTCATTTCCAACCTCTCAATAAGTCGTTTCCTTATCGTAAACAAGTCATTTGTCCTTTTCAAACAAGTCATTTCTCTTTTCATCTTTTCGTTGTTTTATTTATTTTGGCTGCAAAGGTAGTAAAAACCAACTTAGCCATGTGTTCTGCGATATATCGCGATTTCTTTAAGATTCATTAGCGGACTTTAACAGAACTGCTTTGATGTTCTCAAGATTTAGCAGGATTACTCAAAAGGAATAAAACATTACAAAATAAAATGGAGGTGACGGTGACACCTACTTTTCAACTTTATTTTTATGCATTGGAGACACTACCCTCCAATTTGGATGTCTCCCTCTGATTATCAATCTTTTATCTATTTTCGCGCGGTAAGTCATAAAAAAAAGAGTATATAAAAGTGTCACCTGTCACCGTTTTCTGTCAAGCCCTTTATTGGAGCCAGTTTGTTGGGTGACACCAGTGACACGAGTTTTCATTATTTTTGTGGAGGTGCCTGTCACCCCTGTCACCCAACGATATGCAGAAAATAGTGGACAAAATCATATCGTATTCTTATTTGTTTGCATATTTGTCTCATCAAAATTAGGAAAAAGCAGGGGGTTACTTTCCTATGCACTTTCCACACCTATCTCATAGTCAGCACTTTGCGTTTTAATCGGTACGAGGCTTGTTTTTGCTTTCTCAATCTTAGAGAGGAACAATTTCAAGTTATTGATTATCAGAATGTTTTCCGTAATTTTTGTACCACGCTTCTTTTTGCTTCTTTTTTCTGCTCGGTATATGGGTGCAATGGTAATAAAAAATAATGAACAGGCTATTTCCGTTTTGCAAAAGATAGCTAAACTTGCAAAAAATACAAATGATTTAGAATCAGAAAAGTTTGCTTATGAGAAAATTGGAGATAGATTGCATAATAGATTATTGGAACCCGATGAAAATAACTTAGCGTGGTCGCATCATAATTCGAATATTTTGATGCAGATTGCTAATTATTATAGATTGGCAAAGAAAATCGACAAACAAAGTGAAGCTCTTATGCAATATGAAAAAGTTAAATGCCATCACAGGTTTATTTCGTTTCCACTAACTTTTGACAGGGATTTTTATGATTGTTTAGATAAAAATATTAACAAATTAATTGAAAGTATTATTTCTTCTAATAATAGAGATTATGTATTTTACTGTCTGATTAACGAATTTAATTGTTTGCCGTGGATTAAATCAAAATCTTTCAATGATTTCGCTGGAAAAAGTATTGAAGAAAATTTCTGCTATAAACAGATGGAAATGAAAAGAAGTGATGGGTATAATAATGTTAGAAAGATTGACACAAAAGCTAGTCTTGTGCATCAAAACTTTTCTGTGTTTTATTGTCAGATTGGCTTTCGTCATGTTTCACGATTAATACAAATAGCTATAGAGAATGAATTGTTTAATTTTGATATATTAGTTAAGAATTTGAAGGAGTATGGATTTATGAAGAAGTATCCTGTCTCCAAAAATGTATGTAAATATGAAAGTTCTTTTTATGATAAGGTAAACATCGGGTTATCTGCTTTTATAAATTGTCATAAGGACTTTGTTGAACATAAAAACGTAGATTGGCGATTTTGCATAGATTTTTTAACACCAAAGTTCGAGGGCTTGATTCGTGATATAATAAGTTTGTTAGGTAGTCCTGTGACTAATATTAAAAGTAAAAATGATAATTTGAACTCAAGTTTGATGCTGTTGGATCAGCTCTTAAATCAGAAAGTATTGACTCAGGTTTTTGATCAAGATGACCTTTTATTATTCAAACAAACATTTACTAATGAAGGTTATAACATAAGAAATGATGTTGCTCATGGTCTCTTGATGCCAGAAGAATACACTCCTTATAGGGGGCTCTATTAGTTTTCATGTCTATACTTCGATTAGCAAAAGCAACTAGAAAAATTTTTATTGAGAGAAGTGTAAAAAAAGATAAATAGGTTGGACTATATTTCATAGTCCAACCTAAGAATTATTATTCCATCACTTCCAGCAATCCTGTTGCTTCTCCCCATCCGCTGATGAATACCATCTGTATAGCACGGGTGATGGCTACATAGAGTAGGGAGCGGATCCCCATCAGATACTCTTTGCGTTCCGGAACATCCATCATAGAGAATGGTTTACCGGAAGTCTCCTTTGATGGCATACTCCGCTCTGTTACACCAACCAGGATGACAATGCGGAATTCCAAACCTTTCAACGAGTGGAATGTACAGAGTGAGATTCCTTCTTTATTACCCGTAGCGTTTCCACCTTTCAACTCCTGATAAGGAATATCATTGTGATGTAATCCGTCAACTACATCTTTGTATAATGCCCGGGTTCTGGCAGCTATGCAGATATGGTTGAGACTGATGCCATTATTTTCACATTCAGCCACTACCTTCATTACATATTCTACTTCTTCATTACTCGATGCAAATATCCTGTAGCAAGGCTTTTCGCCATGAACCAAGGAGATATATCCCTTGTTGTTCTCTTCGCCGCCATCCATGTCGTCGTATTTCTCACCTTTCACTACGGCAACAGCCATGCGCTTGATTTCTTCCGTGGTGCGGTAGTTTACCTTCAGTTTCTTGCTCTTCTTGCCACGGATATTGATTCCGGCAGCAGTAAAGTTAATCTTTCTTCCACTATAGATGCGCTGGTATGGATCACCCGTCAGGAACAGATCGTTTCTTCCTTCTGCAACAAGCTGGCGCAGGAATCGGAGTTCCGGGTTCGAGAAATCCTGAAACTCATCGGCTATCACATGACTGTATGGATGAATCTGATGCTCCTTCATATAGTTAGCCGCCATATTGAACAACTCAAGGCGATCTACTTTCTTACGTTCCTGCTTGAGGGCTTCATACTGCTCTTTCAGTTTCCATATCTCCACACGCTGTTTGCGGGTAATAGGCTTCGTTCTGCCTGTTCTAGGCTGCAGCAGGTATGATTTCAAGTCCTTATTGTTATTATAGATGATTACATCTATATATTCCGAATAAAGGAACTGTTCGTCGAATTCAGAGATATTCTGGTCAAGCACCTCACTCCAGAGAGCCAGTGATTCCTTGTCGCCGGAGTAATCCAATACATGGAAATCTTCAGGAAGAATCTTATACTCCTTGGCTACTTCCAAAAGCACCTTATCAATGTTGTTGAGAGCATACTTCTGCCTGTCAATACCCATTTTATCTACAAGTACTCTCAGGTTTTCTACCAGGGCAGTGGTATAGGTTGTGAAGAGAACCTTCCCGAACATATTGCTCTGGCAGAGATATTTCAGACGGTGAATGGCTGCGATGGTTTTTCCGGTGCCAGCAGAACCGCTCACTTTGGTTGAGCCATTGTAATTGCTATCTACCAGCTTGCGCTGTGAAGGATGGAGAAAAAGTTGCCATTTCTCCATACCTTCGTCCATGATTCGGGCGAGTTCTTCATCGGTTGTAATCTCGATGAAGCAGCGGCGGTTGTTGCTCGACAGTAATGTATCTTCTCCCTCCTTTGCCTTGCCTTCTTCTATATTGGCAATGATGGAGCTGATATCGTTACCATCCATCACGTCAAAGATATTCTCGAAAGCATCCTGCGGAAGCTTCTTCTCTGCCTTGTCCAGGTCATCAAAGTTTCTGATATTTCTGACGATACCGATCAGTTCTTCTGGTACGCCTATTGATAACAGCTGAGCGTCAGTAATATCGCAGAACGGACTCTCGGCAGTTGTTTCATTCGAGTTCCCGCTTTCTTCTACGTATGCCTCTTCTTGCTGAATATCAATAGGAATGATCTGGCAGGTTTGTGTATGCTCATTCCATACGAACTTCTTGTTCTGTGCCCAGCGGTATGCCTTGTCGTGCTTATCTACATAGAGCAGCATATAGTTGTCTCGTCCCAATGCACCCACAACGGCACGATACTCCTGGTTTACACGGGCAGTTTTCAAGGAAGAATCCTTAAACTGGGTGATGGATTCCAGGTGTATGGCAGAAGACTGAGAATTCTGACGGAACTTCTTCTGGAAGTCCCTCACGTTTTGTTGGACGTTGCGTGGCAACTCCGTGAATTTATCAAAAAATGAATCACTTAAGAATAGTCTCATATCTATCAATTCTTTTTAAGTTCTACAATGTTGAAGGTCTCAGGTGTATATACCTGATAGCCATGCGCCACGAAGTAGTCGTAAGCTTCGGGACGGTCTGAGAAATCATCTATCACGATGTCCTTACCTTCTATTTTGATGGCAGCCTCCATAGCTACCTGTCCGTTTTCATCCATAACAGAGAAACCGCCATCGGTATCGAATGGAATCTTATTGTTCACAAGTTCCGTTACGATATTCTCCAGCCCTGGGAAGTAGAGCAGTACTTCATCCAGGTTTATCTGTTCCGTTGGCTCTTCCTGTGCCTTGTTGCTGAAGAATTGCAGGATATTGAATCGGTGCCAAAAGTCAGTCCAGTCGGCTTTGTTGATTTCTGAAAGTCCTTCCTTGATGTCCCATTTATATCTCACGCTGTTGAGGTAGTCTTCTTCGCAATCGTATGGATACCAGGCAGAACCTGCCAGCAGCGTATTTCGTGGAATGAATGTGGTCTTCACGAAGAAATGGTACTCGTCAGCTTCTTTCTCTGAGAAGTCTGCGTATTGTGTCCTTGCGTTTTCTTCCACAGCCTGGTCTATATGGCTATACGATGCTAAGTACTGATTCTCATCTGTCCAGCATGATGCAAGATAAGAGAATGCTTCTTCTCTCAGACAGCACAGATCAGGGTGGGACAGCATGAAGACGAAACGCTTTACGGAGTCCATCATTCTCCAGAGGTCATTTTGAAAATCTGCCAACAATTCGCGGTTAGGAGAACTGACGAACAGTTCATCTGTAGCTTCATCCATATTCTCATCGGGTGAGATGTAAGGCTTGATGTCTTCCCAAGTCAATGTCCATGAGAGTTTTGGAAGTCCTGAAGAATGGCTGATGGCTTCTCGTTTCTGAACATCACTGTAGAAACGAAGGTTCTGCTTGCTGGCATGATAATCATAGCCGTCCATGAATACAGACCATTGCGGAATGCCCTGTACTTCCACTTCCTGACCTTTTACCTGAGCATAGGCACAGATAAATTGGAAATCCGGAACGGTGGTTTTCTCTACGCCCAGCGATGGACCCAGTTTATATTGTGGAAGGACAATATATTTAATCTCCCGTTCATCATCCTTGATGATAAGCTGATAGTTATATGTCTCGTCCACGGCATCCACCTCTTTCTTCCAATTCCAGTGCTTTTTCTTGCAGACATTCTCCATTGTCTTGACGAAGAGAATCTCCAACTCGCTATCCTCAATGACACCGCTGCTCGTGATATTGCCCACAGAACCGTTGATGTCTTCCCAATGATCCAATTGGTCAACAATCTTCTTAAACAGTTCTTCAGCTCTTGCACGGCTCAGGTTCTGGCGTTGCCATTGGTTCCCATAGCTCAGGATACAATGGTAGCAGCCGTCCTTGCCTTCTCGCTGACATTCACAGTTGCGGATATGCTCATAGCTGATTTCTATGAGTTTTGAGAACTCCACCTTATTATATAGCTTCGACAGATAGCCCGTACCACCCGGTATCGTATCGTAGATAACCAGATAGTTGTCGAAGTTCTGCGTTGCCTTGTTGTATTCCTGATAGGTATCTATGCGCAGGTGCTCCGGATTACTCTTGTAGTAATGGCGCATACCCAGTTCGATGCCAGCCTTGAACAGTTGTGATGAAGCCTCTGTTTCAAAGAGCTGTACAGGGAGTAATACCTTGATAGCCTCCGTATGCATGCTTCGGTAAAGATACAGACTGTCGAATGTATCTGCATGGGCAGCATCGGCAGGATAACCTATTTCCTTATGATTGCAGTAAGGATGATGCATCTCCTTGGCGTCCATTGTGCCATAGAGCACAGGAGTCGATTTGCCGCAATACCGGCAGGTAACGAAGCCCAGTCCCGATATGTGCTGCTGCTTGTTGATGGTTACTTGGTCGGCAAGCTGCTTTCTGCTGCCATAGTTCACCTCTGTCAGGGTTGCGTCCTTGCAGAACTCTATACCGAAGCCCACCTTTTTCAGACCATACGAATGGATGGCTCCGTTGTGGTCGAAACGGAAATGCTTCATGGTCTTGTAGAACTCCTCCTCACGCTCTTCCTTGCTGTCGTTGATGGCAGCCTTGTCACGGTAACAGCTGGATAGTGCAGCCGTAAACTTCAGGAACTTATGCTTGTTGGCGTGCCAGGAGTCGCTGCCACATTTAGGGCAGGTATTCAGATTGTATTCTGGCATGTCTTCGGTGGCAAGTGCATCGCAGTCGCTGCAGTATCTCAGCATCTTTACTGAATCGGCTCTGTCTTTCAGCGACAAACCGTTGATTGGCAACTTCAGTTTCTGTGTATAGAACTTGTTGTCGGGAGCCAGCTCCCTGATTCCTTGCGAGGCTGGTCTTACCAGCTCCAGGGTAGTTGGTTCTGGCGTATTTTCTGCCTCATCGCCCAATGCCTTCTTGGAGAAGATAGTAGCGGTCAACTTGACGCCTGTTTCCGGGAAGGCGTAGTTTGGCAGCAGACCGGCATTGGTCATAAACTCCACAACAATCTCCTTGTTGATCATCTCTTCCTGGGCTCTCAGGCTTCTGTTCTAATCTAGCAGTTCTGTCCGGCGCATCGTATCGTTCATAGGAATCTCCTTGAGCATCTTTCCAATATGGGTCTTTTCTGTACGTATCAGGTTGATGCGCTCTATCAGGTTTTCAAACTCTACGATCACATGCTCATAGAACTTGGTGGAGTCGAGCGTAGCAAAGAGTTCATCCAATACGGGTTGCGTATTCTGGGGATACTGCTCTCTGAATCTCTCTTCCAGCTGGATGAGATTTCCCTTGATGTAATCGAATATTCGATTGATGAAGAAGTTCGGATCAGTCAGCAGAGTATGGTTGAGATGCAGTTCCCTGAGCACGTTCGGAATCTCGTTGTTGCTGTCTGCACTAACCCATGAATCAATGCAATAGGCTAGGAAGTGGCGACGCAAGATGTCTCTAGCCTCCAGGAAACATCCTGGAGTGCTCACTTCACCCTCCATCATCTCCAATGGGGAGGCAAAGTAGAACATGTCGTGCTTGCCCGCCTTGGCATAGTTGAGCACCAGAGCCGAACCTTCCTTACGACCCGCACGTCCGATGCGCTGCAGAAAGTTGCCTGGCTTGGGTGGAATGCCTGTATTGGCTACTACGTTCAGGTCACCGATGTCAATACCCATCTCCAGGATAGAGGTGGCGGTCAGTACATTGATGGCATGCTGCAGTGGCTTGCCGTTTTCGTCGGTATGCTCTTTGAACTCATGCTCAATCCTTTCTCTTATCTCTCGGTCCAGAAGTCCTGTATGTTCGTGTGCATAGATACGAGGCGAAGATTCTCTGTCATATACCTGGCGATAGTAGTTATCTGACATCGATTCTCCTTCTTCGTAAATTCCCTTATCGCACTTGAAGTCAAGGCAATGGGTGCCTTCTCTCAAAGTATCACTTTTGCCAACAAACAGGTGTGATTCGCATTCGTCACACTTCAGGTTTCTGACTCCTGCCTCCACATAGATGGCATCCGGGCGGATGGCATAGTTCACCATGCCATGAGCCTCCTTCTTATCCAGAATCATGCAGTCGGTCATGGTGTTGAGTAGCATCACATAGAAGTCGTTGATCTGCTCTACGTTGGGCTGGAGCATCATATCCTGGGGTATCAGGCACTTGATGAAATAGTTGAAGAACCAGTTGCGGCGATTGTTTCTTACAGTCGTCACATCCAGTACTTCATCTTTGGTCTTCACTGGCTGATAGCCTATCATGTGTGGCACACGGGTTGAGCGGAATCCACGATACAGAAAGTGGATGTTGCTCTGGCGAGGCCAGTTGAGCATTACGGGTTTCAACTGCTGCGTGCGGTACAGGCGCAAGAATTCATGGTCTATGCCACCACGCTGGCGCAGACGATGCAATATGCCATTGGCAAAGTGAAGGAAGGCTTGTTCTTCCTTGCATATAAAGTCAAGATGGTTTTCTTTCAGCCATGTTTCCATTTTGTGGAATACCAGGCGCAGGTCGTTCTCCCTGAACAGGGTGGCACTGGAACCCATCTTTTCCAAAGTACGACCTCGGGTTGACATCATACCAAACTCAGAGCAGATTTCCCAATCCACCCTCAGGTCAAACTCTTTCTTGAACTTATCGGTCAGCTCGCCTGTAGCAGGGTTGCGATAGTTCTTTTTCAAATCGATTTTCTCTATCTGGTCGTCTGGTATGAAGCGATAATAGTACTCGTCGCCCTCCAGCCTTGCTTTCCAGTATTTCTTAAAACCCTCCTGCAACTCTTCCAGACTGACGGGCTTGTCTATCGTCTTGAGATATTGCTGGATACTTTGGCGGAAGAGGAAGCGGTAGGTTCTGATTTCATAGTAACCTGCCAGATAGGCTGAATCCTGTACCGAGTTGCTGAAACTCAGCATCTTTCGCTTGCTCGCATCCTCGCTGTCCATGTCGCTTGCCATGATTTGGCTCACGCCAACCGACGATAGTGTGGTGGTTCTGCCGCCCACGATGGTGAGTGAATCGCTCATGCAGAGCGGGCACTTCTTGTCCAGGAACAGCGACTTGCCATTCTGAGCAAATATCCTGCGGCTCAGTACTCTTACTCTGAGCACTTCATGGTCGGTCTTCGCACCGATGGTCAGGTCGTCTGAATGGATATAGAGAGTTTGGTTTACTCCGTTTTGGTTGATGTAATCCTCGATAGGCTCATTCTTTCTGTTTTCTGTATTCATAAGAATTACATCCTTGTCCCCATCCATGAATGCTGTATTGATGGCTGATGCATCTGTAGCAAACTTCCGCTCGGTTGCCTTCTTGGTGGTAATCCAACCGCTGTTTCCGCAATCTCTGCAGAAGTAGATTGGCAGGGAGATGCGGTCATCCATCGGGATGTTGTCTCTCCATGTGAATTCCGGTTCATTCTGTACAAACCGCTGAATGCCACTCAGCTCTCTCTGCCACAGCTGCACCTGGAGATAGAGCAGCGGAAACTTTCCGCCTGGCATCTTTGCCTCTGATATCAGGGCAAGCATATTCTCCAGGGCTATATTTGCGTAGGCTGGGTAGTTGAGGAGCATTCGCTGAAAACCGGCATTCTTTCTTCCCAACTGTTTGCCCAGCTGTTCCATGGTGACAATGCCTTGGGTGGTAACGGTCAGCAGATCCTTGAATATCTGCAGTTTTCTGAGTCTTGCGCCTATTTCTGCCCGGTCGGCTTTGCAGCCTGGCAACCAGATCTGTCGGATGGTGCGCAGGTAGGCTTCCACGGTCTTGGTTTCTTTCAGGGTGCATCGCTTCAGGTCATACTTCTCTGGCAGTCCATCTTCCGTGATATCTGCAAAGAAATCTTTCACGCTGATACGGTGCTCTTCTATGATGCTTTCGGCTGTAAACTCTTCGCCGAATACGCTGCTGGCATATTCGCACAGCAGTTGCTTGGAGTCTTCCTTGTTGCCGATGGTAGCACTCGTTCCTACTGGGGTAAGTCTGTGCTCCGGCAGATTCAGTTTCAGCTTCAGGCGGCGGATCAGGTTGGCTACATCCGTGCCCTGTGCGCCATCGTAGGTGTGCAACTCATCCAATACCAGGAACTTGAGCATAGGTTCTCTGGCTCCCAGGTTGCCTCGCCACAAGGGAGTATATTTCTGCTGCATCAGGGCATAGTCGAGCATCTTGAAGTTGGTAAGCAAGATGTCGGGAACTTAGCCATGTACGATGCTGTCTCGGTTTTCTATGATATGGTCTTTCCCCATCTGGGTAGGGTGCTCCTTGGGGTTCGTGCCTTCACCGATAAAGAGTCCGGCTGTTACCTTGCCTCTCAACG
>ERZ773187.421-NODE-421-length-41287-cov-33.268190_pt1 | contig 41287 bp, 33 predicted proteins | sample MGYA00511242_ERZ773187 | MGnify/ENA primary metagenome ERZ773187 (study PRJEB29015, sample SAMEA2737744) | human gut metagenome | biome: human gut; feature: human-associated habitat; material: faeces | place: China | collected 2012 ...
GGGTTGCGCTCGTTGCGGGACTTAACCCAACATCTCACGACACGAGCTGACGACAGCCGTGCACCACCTGTTTTCTCGTCCTCCGAAGAGGAACTTCCAATTTCTTGGAATTGCGATCAATGTCAAGACCTGGTAAGGTTCTTCGCGTTGCGTCGAATTAAACCACATACTCCACCGCTTGTGCGGGCCCCCGTCAATTCCTTTGAGTTTTAATCTTGCGATCGTACTTCCCAGGCGGAATACTTATTGTGTTAGCTCCGGCACAGAAGGGGTCGATACCTCCTACACCTAGTATTCATCGTTTACGGCGTGGACTACCAGGGTATCTAATCCTGTTTGCTCCCCACGCTTTCGCGCCTCAGCGTCAGTTGTCGTCCAGAAAGTCGCCTTCGCCACCGGTGTTCTTCCTAATCTCTACGCATTTCACCGCTACACTAGGAATTCCACTTTCCTCTCCGATACTCCAGCCTCTCAGTTTCCATCCCATCACGGGGTTAAGCCCCGCACTTTTAAGATGGACTTAAGAAGCCGCCTGCGCGCGCTTTACGCCCAATAATTCCGGACAACGCTTGCCACCTACGTATTACCGCGGCTGCTGGCACGTAGTTAGCCGTGGCTTGCTATTCGGGTACCGTCACTTCAGCAGAGTATTCGTCTGCTGACCGTTCGTCCCCGATCACAGAGCTTTACAACCCGAAGGCCGTCATCACTCACGCGGCGTTGCTCCGTCAGGCTTTCGCCCATTGCGGAAGATTCCCCACTGCTGCCTCCCGTAGGAGTCTGGACCGTGTCTCAGTTCCAGTGTGGCCGTTCATCCTCTCAGACCGGCTACTGATCGTCGGCTTGGTGGGCCGTTACCTCACCAACTACCTAATCAGACGCAAACCCCTCTTCAGGCGATAGCTTACAAGTAGAGGCCACCCTTTCTTCCTAAAGTCATGCGACCTAAGGAACGTATTCGGTATTAGCAGTCGTTTCCGTCTGTTGTCCCCATCCTGAAGGCAGGTTGTTTACGTGTTACTCACCCGTTTGCCACTAGATTTGAAAGAAGCAAGCTTCCTTCTCCTCTCGTTCGACTTGCATGTGTTAAGCACGCCGCCAGCGTTCGTCCTGAGCCAGGATCAAACTCTCCATGATAGATCGTTCGTTTGGCTCGATTTATTTCTTGCCTTGCTCAAATTCATTGCTCGGTATTGCTACCTCGCACATCGGCTTGATTCGTTCGCTGTACTGTTCAGTTTTCAAAGAACCATCGCTCTTCAAGCGACTTGATTATCTTACCACATTCAAAGAGGTTTGTCAAATGATTTTTTTGAAATCTTTTTCATCACTCTTTCGAACGGGGCCGCTTCATCAGCGACGGGTATTATCTTACCATACTGCCTTTCTTGTGTCAACAGGTTTTTTGAAAAAAGTTTTGGGTTCAGGGTTCAGGGTTCGGGGTTCAGGGCGCCCTTGGGACGTGTTGGCACTTGATTACGTTTGAAAACCTCGATTAAATGAGAAATTAGAAATGAGAAATGCGAAATGGTGGTGCGGCGCATAAAAATATGGAAGCGCCGCGAAGTATAAATACTGGCGATGCCATGAGCTGGCATTCTAGTTACTAGTCACGAGTCACCAGTCACTTGAGACTCCTAATCCCTAGCTACTAATCCCTAGCCACTCATCTCCTGCTTTCAAACTTCAGGGTTGTGGAGGCAGCTTCGCTGCAATATATATGAGGCGATGCCCGAAGGCCAGAGGATAGAAGTCATATGTCTGATTTCTAGCGTCTGATGTCTCCTAGTCTCCCGGTCTCCTAGTCTAATCCCTAATCCCTAGCTAGCCTGCTTTCAAACTTCGGGATTAGCCCACCGGGCGTGCTGTCCCATTGACTACAGGCGAAAGAAAGGGAGCGAGTTCTATGGGGTCTATGGGATCAGTGGATTCAACAGGTTCAACAGGTTCAACGAGGTCGGAAGTCCCTCTGCGGGACTCCCGTCTCCAAGGGCCGACTCGTATTACATGCAAGCTGCCGTAGCCCCGAACCCTTGAACCCCTCACAAAAAAAGAGCCGGCTTGCGCCAGCTCTTTTTTAAAAGATCTTATCCTGATGTCCGACTTTCTTTTTATTGCCTTTCTTCTCGTCGCGTTCTTCAAGTTTGCTCATGATGTCGTAGAGGTCGACGCCAGAGTTTTCCCACATCACAAACAGATGATAGAGGAGGTCACAGGACTCGTCGATGATCTCTTCTTTGTCTTGATGCTGGTCTGCGATGATGACTTCGGAGGCTTCTTCGCCGATCTTCTTGTCGATCTTGTTTTTGCCTTCGCTCTGCAGGTAATTGGTGTAGGACTTATCCTGCGGATGGGCGCGGCGATCTTTGATTTCTTCAAAAAGAGTATGAAGGATCGCAAGGCTTCCTGTTTCTTCCCTGTTTTCCCACTCTGTAAGGCTTCTGAAGAAGCAGGTGGGATGATTTGTATGGCAGGCAGGGCCATCGGGAATGACCTGCACGATGAGGGTGTCCGCATCGCAGTCCACGAAGATCTTCTTTACATGCTGGAAGTGGGCCGATTCTTCTCCTTTATGCCAGAGCTTCTGTCGGCTTCTGGAGAAGAACCATGTCTCTCCTGTCTCGATGGTTTTCTGCAAGGATTCCTGATTCATATAGGCCATCATGAGGATCTCGCCGCTTCTGGCGTCCTGCACAATGGCAGGCACAAGGCCTTTTTCATTGAAAGAAATGTTTTTTATATCTACTGTTTCCATAATGTTGCCTTTCGCATTTTGTAGCATTGGGATGGAAAATCGGGTGCAGGGTTGTGGAACGGCTTCGCCACAAATTTTATACGGCGGCGAAACTACTCCTCCCCCTTGAGCCTTGAACCATTTATACTCTTATTTCTACCCCATTCTGTGCGAGGTAGTGTTTGAGGTCGGGAATCGCGATTTCTCCGAAGTGGAAGACGGAAGCAGCCAGTGCTGCATCAGCGCCTGCTTCGAAGGCTTTGAGGAAGTCTTCTTTCTTCCCCGCGCCGCCGGAGGCGATGACGGGGATGGAGAGTTCTTCCGAGAGGACGCGCATGAGCTCCAAGTCATAGCCATCTTTTTCACCGTCTGCATCGATGGAATTCATGCAGATCTCTCCTGCGCCGAGCTCCATGCCTTTTCTTGCCCAGTCTACGACGGACAGTCCTGTATTCTTGCGTCCGCCTTCGACGAAGACGTCCCAGCCGCCTTTGCCGTTCCGCTTGCCGTCAATGGAAAGGACGACACACTGATTGCCGAAGCGTTCCGCACTTTCGCGGATGATTTCAGGATGCATCACAGCGGCAGAATTGACGGAGACTTTGTCGGCTCCTGCCAGCAGCATGGTACGGAAATCGTCTGCTTTGCGTATCCCGCCTCCTACCGTGAAGGGGATGGTGAGCTCTTCTGCGATGGCACGGACGGTATCAACGAAGGTCTCGCGTCCTTCGTGAGTGGCAGTGATGTCATAGAAAACGAGCTCGTCCGCGCCGGATTCGGAGTAGTATTTTCCCAGTGTCACCGGATCGTCAACGTCCTGAAGATTGTGAAATTTTTTGCCTTTGACGACGCGCCCGTGGTTCACGTCCAGGCAGGGAATGATTCGTTTGGCTAGCATAATGTTGCATCCTTTGCGGGTGTACTCAAATGTGGTGGATAAAGAAGTCTCGGGGTCAGCCCGAGGGGCGTGCTGTCCCTTGATTGCATGCGAAAGAGGTTCAGCAGGTTCTATAGGTTCAAGAGGGTGGGCGGGGATGGTGCGGCGCATAATACTATGGAAGCGCCGCGAGGTAAAATAGAGCGATGCCCCAAAGTCGTATTCAAGTCACCAGTCACTAGTCCCCAGTCACTCGAGGCACCTAATCCCTAGCCACTCATCCCTAATCCCTGCTTTTAAACTTGTAGTGCGGCGCAGCCGCCGCATCGACCTTGCCCCCGTCAGCCTGAACCCTTTACTTTTCCTGGATCTCCACGATTTCTTCCATCGAAACTTTTTCTTCATAGAGGGCTTTGCCGGTGATCGCACCGTAGAGTCCCATGTCAGAGAGCTTCCGCAGGTCGTCTGCACAGGAAACGCCGCCGGAGGCAATGAGGTGGATCCCGGGAAGTGCCTGCAGCTTTCCCATCATCTCGAAATTCGGTCCGGTCAGCATACCGTCACGGCTGATGTCGGTGTAAACGATGGTATTGACGCCATTCTCCAGAAGTGTCTTGACGAAGGGCAGGACCTTCTGGCGACTGCCGTCGACCCAGCCGTTAGTGGCGACGGTGTCACCGTGGGCATCGACGGAGACGGCGATATGGTCAGCGCCGTATTTCTTAGCGGCCTGGATCGCAAAGTACGGGGACGCGACCGCTTTCGAGCCGATGATGACGCGCCAAACGCCGTTCTCGATATGCTGCTTGATGGCCTGCTCTGTGCGGATGCCGCCGCCGACTTCGACGGGAATCTTCACCGCCTGACAGATGCGATGGATCACCTCGGTATTCACGCCATTTCCTTTGAAAGCACCATCAAGGTCGACGACGTGGAGGTATTTGGCCCCGAGGGATTCCCACTTGAGCGCCATTTTTACCGGATCATCTCCATAGACGGTGAGGTCGCCGATCTTGCCTTGCTTTAGGCGGACACAGTGTCCGTCTTCTATATCAATTGCTGGAAATATTTTCATTTTTCTAACCATTCTGCTAAATTCTTCCAGATCCTAAGTCCGATGGGACCGGATTTTTCTGGATGAAACTGGAATCCCAATACATTGTCTTTTCCGACGACGGCAGGCACTGTGACGCCGTAGTCTGCGGAAGCGATGATGTCTTCGCTGTCCCCGGGCGTCTTATAGTAGGAATGCACAAAGTAGACGTAGCTCTTCTCGGGGAGACCGGCAAGCACCTCATGCGGCCGGTGCATCACGAGCTCATTCCATCCCATGTGCGGGACTTTGAGATTTCCTTCTGGGAAATGGACGATACGCCCCGGAAGAAGTCCCAGAGCCGGCACTTCGCCGCCCTCTTCGGAAACTTCATAGAGTGCCTGCATGCCAAGACAGATTCCGGCGAGTTTCTTGCCCTTTCTGACTTCTTCGCGGATGATGTCCGTGAGACCATAGCCGGAGAGGTGTTCCATGGCATCCTTCATCGCACCGACGCCGGGGAGAATCAGGGCTTTCGCTTCGCGGATCTCTTCCGGATCGCGGGTGACGACGACATCCAGACCGGCCCTGGTGGCTGCGCGCACGACATTTGCCAGATTTCCTGCATCGTAATCAATGATGGCTATTTTCATCAGAGCACTCCTTTGGTGGATAATACCGTGTCGCCTTCGATGGTGACGGCCTCCTTCAGCGCGTGGCCGATGCCTTTGAAAAGGGACTCGACGATGTGATGCCCGTTCACGCCATAGAGGGTCGCCATATGAAGATTCATCTTCGCGTTGTTTGCAAAAGCGAGGAAGAATTCTCTCGTCATTTCCGTCTCGAAACTGCCGATCCTCTCGACAGGGATATCGACATCAAAGACAAAGTACGACCGACCGGATAGATCGAGCACGATGCGGGAGAGCGCTTCGTCCATCGGGCAGAAGAAGCAGCCATAGCGATGGATCCCCTTCTTATCCCCCAGCGCTTTTTCGAACACCTCTCCCAGCGTGATCCCGATGTCTTCGATGGTATGGTGGTTGTCTACATCGAGGTCGCCCTGACAGGTCAGGAAAATGTCCATGCCGCCGTGACGGGCCAGAAGGTGCAGCATATGGTCGAAAAATCCGATGCCGCTAGTCCCTTCAAAACGTCCTGTCCCATCGATAGTCAGACTGATGGAAATATCCGTCTCGCCTGTCGTGCGGCGAAGTGTGGCTTTTCTCATGCAAGTGCCTCCCGGAATACGGAAATCAGCACATCATCGACGTCTTTTGTGGTGACGGAAATGCGGAAACCATTCGGGATATCTTGGCTGTTTCTATAAATTTTGACGAGAATATCTTTCTTTCGAAGAGCTTCAAAAATCTCCTCCTGCTTTTTATCCACCTGAACGAGGAGGAAATTGGTGCAGGAGGGGTAGACCGTGACGCCCGGGATCTCCTTCATGGCCGCGTAGAGACGATCTCTTTCCACGCAGATGGCATCGCGCACTTTGAAAATATCCTCTCTGTGACGGATGACGATCGGCGCAAAGAGCTGGGTGAAAGCGTTCAGATTGTACGGTGCCTTGATCTTCGCGATGGCTTCGATCAGAGCTTCATCGGCAGCGAGGTAGCCGCAGCGCATGCCGGCCAGAGCAAAGGCTTTCGATAGCGTGCGGAGGACAATGAGATTCGGGTATGTATCGATGAGATCAATGACGCTTTCCTTCTGGGCAAACTCCATGTAAGCCTCATCGACGAATACGATATTGTCAGCGGCCTTCAGCACTTCCTCGATGAATGCGCGCGGGAGCAGATCGCCCGTCGGATTGTTCGGATTGCAAATGACAGTCACCTTCGGCTGGTATCGCCTGACCGCTTCCAGAAATCCTTTCTGATCGCGCCGGTATCCGGGAAGATCCTTGACCTTGATGGCAGAGGCACCGAGCGTTTCCGCGCCAAGCTCATACATGTCGAAGGTCGGGCTGTGGATCAGGATCTGATCGCCCGGATCAAGGAAGGTCCCCAGAAGATAGGTGATCATTTCATCGCCGCCATTGCCGACGATGAAGTTCTCCGGCTTCGCGCCGATGTAGTCCGCCAGCGCTTCGCGGATGTCATCGGACATCGGCTTCGGGTAGACCTGCGGGCGGAAGGTATCAAGAGCCTGGATGAGCTCTTCTTTCACGCCGGGGATGGTCAGGACATTCAAGTAATTTTCATTCGCATTGATGACATGCTTTTCTGCGATCGGCGCTACGAAGTACGGATCAAAGTCAGCGATCGTTTTTCTGAGCCATTCAGTCTTCATCACGCACCTCCATCGCATGAGCGTGAGCCGTCAGGCCTTCCGCTTTGGCAAAAATCTGGACCTTCTTGGAGATCTTCTGGAAGGCCTCTTTATTATACATTTCTACACTGCTGTGCTTGACGAAATCATAAACACCGAGCGGCGAGGAGAAAGCGGCGGTGCCGGAAGTCGGGAGCGTGTGGTTCGGGCCTGCCATATAGTCACCGAGCGGTTCGGAGGTGTATTTCCCGAGGAAAATTGCACCTGCATTATAAATGAGCGGCAGATACTGCTTCGGATCCGGCAGCTCGACTTCCAGATGCTCCGGCGCAATCTTATTCACGATGTCGAAGCACTGTGCCGCATCCTTGCAGAGGAAGGCCTTCGCATAATCATCGACGGAACTCTTCATGATCTCATAGCGGGAGAGCTCTTTCATCTGACGCTCCATCTCTGCTTCGACCTTCTTGCCAAAGTCCGCATCCGGCGTGATGAGGAAAACAGCCGCACGCGGGTCATGCTCCGCCTGCGACAAGAGATCCGCTGCGATCCATGTCGGATCCGCGCTAGCATCTGCCACGCAGCACACCTCGGATGGGCCTGCGATCATGTCGATGCCGACCGTACCGAAGACGAGACGTTTCGCCATAGCGACGAAGGCATTGCCCGGTCCTACGATCTTGAAGACCGGCTCGACAGACTCCGTGCCGTATGCCAGCATCGCGATGCCCTGCGCCCCACCGACCTTATAGATCTCCTTTACGCCAGCCACGTAAGCAGCCGCCAGAATATTCGGATTCACCTTGCCATCCTTCCCTGGCGGTGTCGTCATGGCGACCGAAGGGCAGCCCGCCACGAGCGCCGGTACCGTATCCATGAGTACGGTCGAGGGATAGGCCGCGCAGCCGCCAGGTACATAGACGCCGACACGCTGGATCGGAAGAAATTGTTCCCCGAGCTCCACACCATCTCTGAAATTCTTTGTCCAAGACTTTCTCACCTGTTCCTTGTGGAATGTCTCAATATTCGCTTTCGCTTCTTTCAGGACTTCCAGAAATTCCGGCGTCACCTGCGCGAGGGCTTCCTGCATCTCTTCTTCCGTTACGCGGAAATCAGAGAGCTCTACCCCGTCGAATTTCTTCGTCAGCTCACGGATGGCCGCATCACCGCCGTCTCTCACCTTTTCCAGAATGGCAGAGACGGACTTCTCCAGCTCTTCCGACAAATTTACATTGCGGTTCGTCAATGTACGTACTTCTCTCAAAGTAAAACCTTTTTCAGGTACTGTGATCCATTCCATGATGTTATTATCCTTCTTTCAGTATATAAGTTGGCGGGTTAAAGGTTCAGGGTTCAGGGTTGCGGTGGCGGCTCCGCCGCGAATATATATGGGCGATGCCCGAAGGTGAGTGGGTTGCAGGTTTCCCGTTTGGAAATTCCAAACACTGTCCGGCAAACCGCGAATGACAAAGATTTCTCGCTTCGCTCGAAATGACGATACGAGAACCTCTGGAGTCTCCCCATCTCCTAGCCTCTTAGGCTCCAGCCATTCGAGGTTCCTAATCCCTAGCTACTAGTCCCTAGCCACCAGTCACTTATTTATTTAACCAACGCCATAAACTCTGCCATTTCCTTCTGCTTCATTTTATACGATACCTTATTACAGATGAGGCGAGCGGAAAAATCCATGAAGTAATCATACGCTTCTAGCCCATTCTCGCGAAGCGTCGTCCCCGTTTCCACGATATCGACGATGACATCCGAGAGGCCGACGAGCGGTGCCAGCTCGACCGAGCCATTCAGCTTGATGATATCAATGGGCTGAAAGCGATCTGCGAAATATTTTCGCGCGATGGACGGATACTTCGAAGCCACCGTCAGGATCCGCTTCTGCATGACCTTCTGATTTCCCTTGATACCAGACACCGCCATGCGGCAGCGGCCGATCCCAAGATCCAGCACCTCATAGACATCCTCTTCCCCATCTTCCATGAGGACATCCTTCCCGACGATGCCGGCATCAGCTGCCCCACGGCGCACATACACCGCCACATCCGGGCTCTTCACCAGCGTCACGCGGATGCGCTCCTCATCATCGGTGAAAATGAGCTTGCGGCTCTCATCCGAATAATCCGAAAAATGGAAGCCCCCCTCCGCCAGCCGTTTCATGACCGTCTTCGCGATGCGCCCTTTCGCCAGTGCAATATGCAGCATACTACAGACCTCCCAATTTTTCTTCCAGCTCTTCCTTCGTGAGCGCCGCCCCCTCTAAAAGGAAACGCCCCTCTTTATAAGAAACGATCAATTTATAATCACCTCTGACGATCGCATTCGTACTCGCGACCCCCATCACCGAGTAGCCCTTCTTGCGCCAAGCCATGAGCGTCACGATGAGATCCCGGTCTGCCTTCTCATAGACCACCGCCAGATCGCACGAGGGCGCCATCTCTTCCAAAAGATTCGAGTCCGCCATCACTTCATAGAGCAGATTCATATTCATCCCGAAGCCGCACGCCGGACGCGGCACCTGGAACTGCGCCGCCAGCGAATCATACCGCCCGCCGGAGATCAGCGAATACAGCGCGCCATCCGCATAAATGCGGAAAACCAAGTCCGTATAGTATCCCATGTGCGACGTGAAGCCGAAGTCCAGCTGCACGCGATCCGCATAGCCTGCGACCGCCAGATACTCATACACCTTCTCAAGGCGGGCGAGGGCATCCGCCATCTTATGATTCAGGCAAAGACCTTCCGCCCGCTTCAGCGTCTCTTCATAGCTGCCAAAGAGCCGCGGCAGCTCCAAGAGCACATCCCGCTGGATCTTCGTGATCGACAGCCGGTCAGCCAGCTTCTCAAAAGAAACGAGATTTCTCTTCTCCAGGAACTCACGCACCTGCGACAGCTCCTCCTTCGAGAGCCGCAGCTCTTCAAAAAGCGCATCCATGTACGCCACGCTTCCGAGATCGATACGCATATCATGGATGCCCACTGACTCCAGGAATTCCGCCGCCATCACCATGACCTCGCCATCGCACTCCGGCGTCTCATCCCCCAGGACCTCGACCCCGCTCTGCAGGAAATACTTCCCGTGCGTCGACTTGCCATAGTATTCACGGAAGACCATCGACACATAACCGAATTTCAAAAGCTGCCGCGCATCCGGATATTCGCGCGACGCCGTCTTCACGAGCGGCACCGTCACATCCGGCCGCATGACCAGCACCTCCCCCTCGCTGCTTATGGTCTTGATCATCTCGCGCTGCAGCTGCGGGAAATAGGTGCCGTATGTATCGTAATCCTCAAAAGTCGGCGTCTGGATGATCTTGCATCCGTGCCGCCGCATGACGGAAACCACCGCACTCTCGATGCGGTCATAATTTTTCATTTCCTCTTCATGCACCATTTTTAAATCGTCTATTGCATGAGCCATACGAGCCCTCCTCTTTCTTTGTTATAGTTATACTTTATCACGATAAAGAGAAAAAGTAAAGGACTTTGACGCATTTTTTACCACGCACGTACATCATTTTCATTTCTAACGTGCGCCTCACTGCTCTTCACAAATAAAAATGCGCAGACCATAGGCCCGCGCATCCCAAACAACACGTATTTTCTTACATCATAAGAGATCCTTTTCTAAGGGGTATCGCCGTAAAGCGCATTTCGTTTACATACAATAAAGCACGCTTAAAATGAACCAACGCCTGTGGCGTTACAGATTCAGAGCTACTGGTAGACCTGGCCGTACCGAGAGAAATGTCCATACTGACCGCACGGCTGTCTTTATTTTTTGTCCGGACGAGGATATTGACAAATATCCCTTCGCACTGCCAATGAGAGAACCATTTTGCATCAAGCCTCATTCCGCATACTGATCTTTCCGTTTCTCCGTCCCGATGGTGAAGCCGAGTCCGCCACCCGAGAGCAGGCCGCTCTTCTTGACCTGCTTGGCGTAGTCATGCCGTTCGTACTCTTCCGTGCTGGAAATGGACGTATCTTTGCCGGAAGAAATCGCGACGTCATGTGTGCCGATGACTTGGGATCCAGTCATATTCGTATTCCCGCCTGCGGTGATCTGCACGGCATCTACTCTATCATTTATTTATAGCTTCAGTGTCTGCAGCTTTCTCATCTTTCTTTGCAAGCTCTTCTGCTTTCTTAAGAATTCGATCATGAATCTTCTGTTCCGGAAGGCAATCAAGGATATAGATACCGCCAAGCTCATCCAGATAGATTTCAAGATCACGCATCCTTTCAGATGACACTGGAATGCCTCTATTCTGCGCATCAATCACGGCTTGAATAAACGGACGGAGGACCTCCGGATTATTTGATGTATTCCGCTCCAGAATATCCACAATAAATCTGGCATTCTGCGTCACAAACCGTGTCAGATGATACGGATCAGAATCTGTCTTATCATAGGTAAGCCGTCCCGTCCACCAAAGACGCGACATGGCATTCCGTGTAAGCGACCGTCTAGCTCCAAATCCGAAGAAATAATGCTGAAGAATATTCTCTTTCGAATGGTTCTTCTTTACTTTCCATCTATACTGCACGTACGTCCAGAACGGACCAAGGCAGAGGGCAGACCAAAGCCGTTCATCAGATGCTTGGGAATCAGATAGAAATTGGAAAGCATTATACACTGCCTGAACATTTACCGGGTCCGTCTTATCCGGCGGAACATCGTTACTCATATCAAGCGAAACCTGTGGCATCGGAAACTTGGAATCTGAAAAGATGTTCCGACCAAGCTCCTTTTGAAGCCAGGTATTATCATCTTCAGCAAAGTGATCCTCAAAGGAACTCACATTGTTTTTAACAGTATTCATATCATCTGTCTTTAAAAATGGCATCATCATACGACGCTGCCTCCTTCCGTTCCTTCACCGCCGGACAGCTCTGCAAATGCGCTCGGAAGCGGACTCCCGATTAGCTTCTGAGCAAGTTCCATAGAATCCATGCCGGAAAGGCCGCTTTCCACATCACAGTTAAACTCTTTTGATAAAACGTGTTTAATTGAGCGGAACCATCCACAATCTATTTCTCGGCGGTTCATCTCCTCACTGTCCCACCGCTTCATCTCCTCAATCGCAAAGACCAATGCTGGAACGATTGTCAGAGCGTTCAGTACCGGTTCAAACTTCGGATTCTGCGACAGCGACTTATAACTGTAATAGTCATTAAACGGCAGCTGAATCACAATCTTATCCCCGTTCCCATCGACTTTCATCTCTTTAATGGTTTCATCCGTATTCTGCACGATTGAAAAAATCGAAGGTGTATTGGCAAGATCGTCGATACTGTCAGAAACATCTGCGTCCACTTGCTGTCCTACAGCAAGTATGCATCCTTCTTCAATATCGAAAGTCATGCCTTTATAATCATCATCAAAATCTGTGCTGGAATAGGATGTGATATCTTTCGTTGCTACTATAAACGGACAAATCTGGACGATATTCTTTACCTCATGGTTGGACAGCACATAAGGTAAAGAGAATTTATCCGTACGGATTACCTTGCGGAAGCCAGTCTGCGAGCACTCCAGATGATATACAAATGAAGCTTTTCTGCTCCGCACAAGACCAAGAAGTTCCTTATTTGTAAGAGTCGCCTCAAACACGAGTTTCGTATCGAAACCGTCCTTTACTTGCGTGATTTTTACATCAAAGGCATGCTTATCTTTGTAATCATCCAGAAAATACGCAAGCACGGGATAAGGATACATTTTATACCGTATGTCCATAACCTTTTACCTCCATGCTGCAGTAGTCTCCGCCGAAATCCAGTTTCAGATTGATTTTAAGTGGTTTTCCTGCTTCAAATGTAAGACCTGTAATCCGATTTTGTTCCACTTTGAGCGGCGTTCCATCGGAAAGAGATGCTGACACCGCATCTGTACTGTAATCCCCGGATTCTGCTGCGATAAACACTTCAAGATACCCATTGGCAGCAGATACTGCCGGTGTATAGAAAATCTGATACTCACCCGTCTTACGGCTCTTACATACAGCTCTCTTTTTGGACGGTCGGATATAAACAATTTTCTGTTTATGATCAACCGGATGCGTACCAGGGCCAGGTCCTCCATCGGAACCGCCGCCACCACTACCGTTGCCGTTTCCACTACCACGTCCGCTGCCTTCGCCGGGAAGGCCAATCGACGTTTCGTTCCCTTTTGGATCATTTTCGCCAGCTTTTACGCCGGTATCCGGATTCTCCGAAGACGCACCAGAATCAGCAGGCGGTCTTACTGTCCGGGGTGTCAGTGTGACCGCACGGATCACATCTGTCAGCGTTTCTTCACGATTTTCCTGTTTTCCTTCATCCTCTGCCGCAAGATACTGTCCAACAGCCGGATCAAGAGGAGCTCCGCCGCCCTCCTTTTTTTGCTTATTAAAGCAACTGCGAATAAAGCTATACAGCTTTTGTGTTATTTTTATTGCCTTTTTCTTATCATCCGCCCGGTCGGTTTCCCACTTTGTATGCTGTGGATTCTCCAGAGAGCGCAGAAACGTATTCAGAGCATCTCCTTCAATGTACATAATTCCAGCGAAAGGAATGATGTTGCTAATGTAGCCCCGATCCATGATTTTCATGCCGGTACCTCTTACAAGCGCAACACGGTGCCACAGACCAGGGGAAATCAAAATCTTCAGACGAGCGGTTCCCAAGTCATCCACATCCAGTTGATACCATGGACAGTTTTTCTCATCTGCACAGAGTACCTGATAATACTCATCTGCATGTTCTTTAAATTTGTCCTTGTACTGCTCCATCAGCTTTGGAAGATGTTTTTTGCTAATCTCAATACCTTCAATTCTTACAATCAACCTGCCGGAAAAAACAGCATATAAGAATCCGTCAAGTACAGAAACTACCATCTGAGCAACCCAGTCTTCATCTGGATCAAAGCCAAGGATATAAATATCTGTACCGCTCATACCATCCGGACGCATGAACTTAGGATCAAGAAAGATCTGATCCTTTACCGGCATGTTCTTCTCAAGACCGTAAAAACCTGTTCCCTGCGTTACTGTGCCATTATCCTTCTTAAAACTTGTCAGACGAGCAACACCTTGATATGCCTTTATTCCGTCCTTATCAAGTGTAGAATAAAACACAGTACGGAAAGCTGAGCAGGCAAATGGTGCAAATTTGCCAATGCCAAAGGAACCACCTGCTGTTCCGGATTTATCTGATGCACCGGTTGACTTTGTTAGATTACACCAAGGAGAATTATAATCCTGAGCAGATCCGGTCAAGCCGGACGTATGAAAATCACTAATGCGGAGACAGCGGATATATTCCTTTTTTCCTGCCTTCTGCGCATTCTTAAAGAAATTCACAGCCTTCTGGCTGTGTTGCACACTCCAGAATTCTTCTGCACGGTGAAACGCGTCCATCAGCTGATCAAAATGAGGAACTGCGTCCCTTTTAATCTGAAACGTCTGGAATTCAACATTGACAGGCTGATTATCAACGCCAGCATCAATCGAGTTCTGACAGATTTCTCTGGCGAGGGACTTCATTGGCGTCCCTTTAAACGTTTCAACACCTGAGTCCGCAATGCCGAAGATCTGGCCATAATCATTCGAAGGAAAGCGCCATTCATCTTTCCAAAGTTTGAATTCTTCCATGTTTCCTCCTCTTAGAATTACTTCTTAAGCGAGAATTTTTTGTTTTTTTCCGTATCTTGCGCACTGAATTTCTTTTTGGCATCCTTTACAGCATTCTCAATCGCACTGAAAATCTGATTTACATCAGAAGTTGTATACTCATAAATATTGGAATTCGAACAGTTTCCCAGTAACTCAACCATGTTCAAAATTTTATTTGTACGTGCTTCTGCAATGCGTACAAACTTATCCCTTTTCGATTCTGTTTTCTTATCAGCCATTATAAATTCCTCCTGTATAATATTTTCTGTTACGTTCATAATAAACTTCTCAGTCTATTTTGTCAATATTATTTTAAAATTATTTTGCAAATATTTTTATTATTCCTCATCTATTCATCTTTTAAATCAATTTAAGTACATGAATATGCATTAAGCTATTTTTATATTATATTCATATACGTCCCTATGTTTTTCAATATACTATCACTTCAAAAACATAAAACCGTGAATCTAAGGAATTTAAAGCTGCCTCAGACTCACGGTCCTAGTCTATATTCTTTTCACATTTCGACATCCAGTAAGTTGGATTAGGTATGGTAAGACCTTTTTACCTGCGTCCCTTTCTCAGCCATGAAAATATTCTCCGACAAAAATGAAACTCTGGCTTTGTATCTTTTAAGCAAGCAAGCTACATATTCCCATGCTGCTATTCCAGCGTCATTTCATCCATTTTTCTTTCCCTTTTTCGGCTTTGTCTTCTGATCTCCGTCCATATTCGGCTCAATCCATGGGTATTCCTCACCTGCAAAGCTGTCCAGCACAGCTTTAGTCACAATCCGCGATAATTCGCAAGGTACTGCCATGCCGATCTGGCGGCGCACAGAGGAATATTTCCCCGTAAACGTATAAGTGTCAGGGAAAGTCTGAATACGTGCTCTCTCTCGATTTGTGAGTTCCCTAGCGCCATCCCAATAGTATCCCCAGGTTCCCCCTCCACCATTCGCTGTGATAGTATAACCCGGCTTATCAGGACGCAGCTTCCGGTAAATCTGAGAAAAGCTGTAATGCTCCTTGATGCGGTATTCATCCGGAAAATCCGGATTTTTCATCGCCTGCCAGATATTCTGCCCGGGAAGCGTGTGCTCAAGTTTCCCAATTACTCTCTGCGTCAGCTTCTTTACATCATTATTCGAAGCCCATTCCGGAATATCAGCTAAAGCATGTCCTGCCGTTACGTCAATATTCTTATACGGCTCCGGACTCGGCACATGAAACTCCACAGGAAGATCACCCCGTATGCCAACGATAATATATCTGTGCCGAATCTGTGGAACACCATACTCCTCGGCTTTATACAGATGAACCGTAAGCTTATAGCCACTCTCTTCCATATCCGTAAGAATCTGCTTGAAATCATTGGTTCCAGCAGTGCGAATACCAGAGACATTCTCCGCAATAAACCATAACGGCTTAAACGTACGAAGAACTTCAATTCCATACCAGTAAAGCCTTCCGAACTTCTCGTTCTCCATTCCCTGATGCTCGCCGATACTTGAAAATGAATTGCATGGAAATCCATAAGCAAAAGCATTGATTGGAGCAAGTTTCTGGATATTAAGACTGCGGACATCTTTACAAATCACGGTGTCCGGGTTCTCCGGGCAGATATTGTTCCGATAAGTAGCACAGGTATCTGGGTCTACATCGTTTGCCCAGACATGCTGCACGTCTAAAAGGCCATTTCTGCTATGAGCGTGAAGGGCTCCGTAAGCAAGACCACCTGGGCCACAGTAAAGCTCTCCCAGACGAAATGTATATTTCGTATCAAAGTAAGCCATTATCTATCCTCTTTCTCTACGCAGTACTGATCCACCCAGTCTTTAATTACACCAGATACGCTCTTTCCAATGGAAGCTACATACATCTTTAGCCTCCGATGATCTGATCTATTCATAGATATACAGACAGATACCTTCCTATCTTTTGCAATAGAAGATGGAAAAGCTGGCTGATGTATTTTGTCTGCCATAATAATTACCTCAATATCGATAACTTCTCTCGAAAATTCCAAGCCATATATTTATATAGTTTCTATATAGAATAATAACACAAGCAGCTGGATTTTGCAGCAGAAATTTCCCCACTAATAACTACTCCAGCAGGATTCGCCGAGGCTGTTATACATAAATTACTAATTCAACTTTCCCACCTGAAAAAGCTGGCTAAAACTCAATAAAATCCGGGAATTTCTTCTATCAAACAGGCTTTTTGACATTTTAAGAATATGGGAGTGGTAGGTCAGGCGATCTACCAATGCCACAACCAGTGTGGCATCCTTGAACATCTCAGGCCATTTGGAAAACTCAAGATTGGTCGTAATCATATAGTGCTTATAGATTATGGCTGGCATTAGGAGCTGATATTATTCCTTTAGGAACTGGCATTATAGGAAGATCTATTAATCTCTCCCTCTCATCAAAGATTAATTCAAAAAGAATGTCATCTAACGAAAACCTTTTTTGATTGTACACTCATACCTACCGATTGCAACCCCGCCATCAAAAAACCGCCGGAAAGTGATCCACAAGGGATCCTCCTTCCGGCGGTTTTATCCTGTGCACGAAGGGCTACAGGATGTAATTCGAAATATCAATATTTTCCGTGACGTCGCCGAGCTTATTTCTCACATAGCTCTCGTCGATGGTGACGTGCTTATCTTCGAGATCCGGCGCATCGAAGGAGAGGTCTTCCAAGACGCGCTCCAAGATCGTATAGAGGCGGCGGGCGCCGATGTCTTCGGTCTCGGTATTCACGCGGGAGGCGATGTCGGCGATGGCGGAGAGGGCGTCCTCGGTAAAGGTGATGTCGACGCCTTCGGTCTCGAGGAGCGCGGTGTACTGGCGGATGAGGGCCTGACGCGGCTCGGTCAGAATGCTACGGAGGTCATCCTTGGTAAGGCTTGAAAGCTCGACGCGGATCGGGAAGCGTCCCTGGAGCTCGGGGATGAGGTCGCTGGGCTTGGAGACGTGGAAAGCGCCGGCGGCCATGAAGAGGATGTGGTCGGTCTTCATCTGGCCGTACTTGGTCTTGACGGTCGCGCCTTCGACGATCGGGAGGATGTCGCGCTGCACGCCTTCTCTGGAAACGTCGGGACCGCCGGAGGAACGGCCGCCTGCGATCTTGTCGATCTCATCGATGAATATGATGCCGCGCTCTTCGGCGTAGTGGATGGCTTTATCTTTGACGACTTCCATATCGACCATCTCATCAGCAGCGGCTTCTGCGAGGATTCTCTTCGCGTCGCGGACGGTGACTTTCTTCTTTTTCATCTTCTTCGGCATCATGGAGGAGAGCATCATGGAAATCTGGTTCGCCTGTTCGTTGTCGGTGTTCCCCGGATTTCCTTTCTCTTCCACTTCGATCTCGATCACACGGTCGTCAAGATCGCCGTTTCGGATGCGCGTCTCGAGGTCTTTTCTTCGCTCTTTCTCGCCTTCATCCATCGGCGTCTCTTTCTTTGCTTCGCCGAAGATGATGTCCATGGGGCTTCGCGTCTCGACTTTCTTGGAGGGCCACATAGCTTCCGCGATGCGGTGGATCGCTTCTTCGTCGGCATCCTTGCCATGGCGGCTGCTCTCTTCTTTCTTCACAAGGCGGACGGCTTCTTCGGCAAGGTCGCGGATCATGGACTCGACGTCGCGGCCGACGTAGCCGACTTCGGTGTACTTGGTCGCTTCGACCTTGACGAAGGGGGCGCGGGTGAGGGTCGCGATGCGGCGGGCGATCTCTGTCTTGCCGACACCGGTCGGCCCGATAAGGAGAATGTTCTTCGGGCTCACCTCTTTCGCCATTTCCGGCGTGAGGCGGCTGGCACGCCAGCGGTTTCGGAGGGCAACGGCTACAGATCTCTTCGCATCGCTCTGCCCGATGATGTACTGGTCCAGATATTCCACGATTTTTCGCGGGGTCAGGTTTGTATTTTCGTTCATCAGATTTCCTCCACGATGACATTGTGATTCGTATAGACGCAGATGTCGGCGGCGATGTGCAGGGATCTCTCCGCGATGTCGCGGGCGGAGAGATCGGTCGCGGAGACCAGAGCACGCGCGGCGGCAAGGGCGTAGTTTCCGCCGCTGCCGATAGCGAGGATGCCGTCGTCCGGCTCGATGACTTCGCCGTTCCCGGAAACTAGGAAGAGGTGCTCGCCGTCGGTCATGATGAGAAGGGCTTCGAGCTTCTGCAGCACGCGGTCGCGTCGCCACTCCTTGGCAAATTCGACGGCTGCGCGGACGAGATTGCCATTGCAGTCGGAGAGGCGCGCCTCGAATTTATCGAAGAGCGCAAAGGCATCAGCGACAGAGCCTGCAAATCCGGCAATGACGCGGCCGTGGTAGAGGCGGCGCACTTTGCGGGCGGTATTCTTCATGATGACCGCATTGCCCATGGTCACCTGTCCGTCGCCGGCGACGGCGGTGTGTCCATCCTTCTTGACCGCGAGGATGGTGGTGGCGTGAAATAGAGAGTCTTGAGACATGGGGTGTTCTCCTTTATCGTATTGACTAAGGGAAATAGGGTTCAGGGTTAACCCCTCGGGGCGTTGCCTGCGTGCGAAAGAGGTTCAGCGGGTTCTACAGGTTCAGAGGGTTCAAGAGGGTTGGTGCGGCGCATAAAAATCAAAAACGCCGCGAGTATATATGAGGCAATGCCCGCATTCCAAATTCTCCCTCCTTCCTCTGAAAGGAGGGAGTACTATCGCGATCCGCTTCCTCTAAAAGAGGAAAACCCGCGCAGAGGAAGTGGTTGGCATTTTTATTTGCGTCGCTTTGCAACGCCTCGACTTATCTAAAACTCACGGCGCCTACTTATTTTATGCGCCGCTCCGCAACCTTGAACCTGTCAACCTGAACCCTGAACCCGTCGCGCCAGCGACTAGACTAGACTAGACTAGAACGCAAAGAGACTCATCTGTTCTTCTTCCGGCAATCCTTTGAGGACGCCCATGGAGTCTAAGGTATCTATGATGGACTGGCTGACCTTGCCTCGCTTCTTGAGGTCCTCCTTCGAGGTGAAGGGATGATCCTGTCTGGCAAGTACGATCTCCTTGGCCACCGCATCACCAAGAGCAGGGATGCAGTTGAATGGCGGCAGGAGTTTCCCATCGACCATGAGGAATTGCGAAGCGTCAGATTTTTCCAAATCGATCGGCAGGAAGGAGAGGCCGCGCAGGTACATTTCAGCGGCGACTTCGATGACGGTCGCATTTCCTTTTTCCACGGCTGTCGGCTTGTCGAGCGCTGCGATGCGGGCCAGCTCCTGCTTCATGGACGCAAGGCCGCGCAGGATGACGGGTGCATTGAAGGAGCCTTCGGCACGGATGGTGAAGTAGGCGGCATAGTAGGCCAGCGGCTGATAGACCTTGAACCACGCGATGCGGAAGGCCATCATGACATAAGCGACGGCATGGGCCCTAGGGAAGAGGTAGCCGATCTTGAGGCAGGAGTCGATGAACCACTGCGGCACATGCGCGGCGTCAAGCTCGGCGCGGTTATTCGAGCCGCCTTTTTCGAGGCCCTTGCCTTTACGGACATTTTCCATGACTTTGAAGGATGTCAGGGGCTTCACGCCATGCTGGATGAGGTAGTTCATGACGTCGTCTCGGGTAGAGATCGCATCCTCCAGTTTGACGACGCCGTTCTTGATGAGGTCCTGGGCATTGTTCAGCCATACGTCAGTGCCGTGGGAGAAGCCGGAAATACGGACCAGCTCAGAGAAATTCTTCGGGCGCGTGTCTTCGAGCATGCCACGGACGAAGGGCGTGCCGTATTCCGGCAGGCCGAGAGCTCCGACGGTGACGCCTTTATTTCCGATCGCACTCGCAAGCTCATCCGGCGTCAGGCCCAATGCCTCGGGCGAGCTGAAGAGGGACAGTGTCTTCTGGTCATCGAAGGGGATCTTCAGCGGATCGATACCGGTGATGTCCTGCAGCATACGGATGACCTTCGGATCATCGTGGCCCAGAATATCCAGCTTCAGCATACGGCCGGAGATGGAGTGGTAATCGAAGTGTGTGGTGATGGTCCCGGGGATCTGCCGGCCATTCTCATCCTTCAGGTATTTTTTATTTGCGGCGTACTGGAGCGGCGTGAAATTGTGAATATCCATATCACGCGGGCAGACCATGATGCCTGCCGGATGCTGGCCGGTCGTGCGCTTCACCCCGGCTACACCGGCGGAGAGTTTTTCGATGAAAATGTCATTGAATGTCAGCCCGCGATTCTCCGCGTATTTCTTGACGAAGCCATACGCTGTTTTATCCTGAATGCCTGCGATGGTGCCGGCACGGAAGACATTGTCGCGGCCGAAAAGCTCTTCGGTATATTTGTGCGCGACGCCCTGATCGTCTCCCGAGGAGAAATTCAGGTCGATATCCGGTACCTTGTCTCCGTCGAATCCGAGGAAAACGGCGAACGGGATGTCATGCCCGTTCTTTGAGAGGTCGCTCCCGCACTTCGGGCATTTCTTATCCGGCAGGTCAAAACCGCCGCCGACAGAGCCGTCTTCGAAGAAATGAGTCCAGTGGCACTTCGGGCAGACGTAGTGCGGCGGGAGGGGATTCACTTCTGTGATGCCTGACATCGTTGCGACGAAGGAGGAGCCGACAGAGCCTCGCGAACCGACAAGGTAGCCGCGGTCATTCGAGTGCTTGACGAGCTTGTGCGCGATATAGTAGAGGACGCCGTAGCCGTGATTGATGATCGGCGTGAGCTCGAGCGTCAGGCGGTCCTGTACGACCTTCGGGAGCGGGTCGCCATAGATGGTCTTCGCATTGTCGTAGCACATCTTGACCAGCTTCTCATCCGCGCCTGCGATTTTCGGGTTGTAGGATTTCCACTCTTCGGCGAGTGGCTTTAAGACTTCGCACTGCTCGGCGATCTTTCTTGTATTCGTGACGACGATCTCGATGGCCTTTTCTTTGGGAAGGTAGCTGAATTCATCCAGCATTTCCTGTGTGGTACGGATGTAAACGGGCGGATGGGACTCGATCTTCCCCGGCTTCTCCCAGTTCGAGAGGAGAATGTCACGATTTCTTTGGTCTTCCGCAAACATGTAGTGCGCATCGGATGTCGCGCAGCAGGGCATGCCTGCCTTGTCGGCGATCTCGATGACCTTGCGGTTCAGATCCTCTAGGTCTTTCTTCGTATTGATCTTGCCATACTTGTCGTCATTGATGAGAAATTCATTGTTCCCGAGCGGCTGGACTTCGAGGTAATCATAGAACTTGGCTTTTTGGATGAGTTCTTCATCACTCTCCCCCGCAAGGACCGCGCGGAAAAATTCTCCCATGACGCAGGCGGAGCCGTAGATCAAGCCTTCGTGAAGCTCTTCCAGAATGGGCTTGGGGATGAGCGGACGTTTTCTATAAAATTTGAGGTGTGACAGTGTCACCATGCGGTACAGGTTGCGCAGGCCGGTGATGTTCTTCGCAAGGATGATGATATGACCGTACTGCTGGCGGTCAGCGTCCGGATCTGCCGGGATCTCATCGATCATGTACCCCTCCATGCCATAGATGACCTTCTGGTGATACTTGTCTGCGAGATCCTGGATCTTCGGGAACGCCTGAATGACGCCATGATCCGTGATTGCGACCGCCGGATGATGCCACTTTGCTGCCGTCTTGATGATCTCTTCATTGTCGATAAGACCATCGAGGCTCATTTTCGTATGCAGATGGAGCTCGACACGGGGCGTCTCGTAATTGTCCTCGTGGTCGATCTTGACTGTCTCTCCCTTTTCCATCTGAGACAGCTCCAGCACAAGCCCGCCGGAGTACTTGTCGAAGCGCACATTGCCGCGCACCTTGACCGTCGTCCCCGGCTTCAAAGACTCGACAGCTTCTGCCTCCTCGGGGCGGTCGAAAAATTTCTTGCACGGGATGCCATTCGTTTCATCGGCCAGATTCATGAGAAGGAGCTTCTTTTTGCTGCGAAGCTCGCGGACCTCGATAGAGATCACCGTGCCGACAAAAATGACACCATCCTTCTCTTCATTCACACTGCGGATCTCGATGGCCTCTCCCGTGATATGTTTCCTGCCAAGGTATATACCATTCACTGCGCCGCTTTTTTTTGCAGCGGACGAAGGCGCTATGAAAGCACTCTTCGGCAGGACGCTCGAAAGAGATGGCAGACTGCTCGGCATGGAGATCCCCGGCATCGGTGTCTCTTCTGCCATTGCCGGTGCCGTCATTTCCGCTTCCTGCGCCGCGGCGATGTCGTCAGCAGTCGGGAAGACAGGAATATCCGGCGCAAGGCTGTAGCTCTCCATGGGTTCTTCCGGCGGCGGGAAATCCACCGGCGGCATATCCGGATCCATCATAGGCGCAGGCGCAAAAACCATGCCCGACACATCGTCACCATTGATATAGATCGTTTCCACGCATGCCAAAGCCGGCCCCATATCTTTGAGTGCCTTCAATGCGGCTTCTTTATGGTCGGCCTTGATGTACCATGCGCGGCTCTCGGTGTCGATCTCCATCAAAGTGATGACGGATCCCGCCTGTCGGGACTTCAGACGATACTTTCCCATAGGATCTCCTTTCGAGGTATAGATAACACAGGTGGTGGCATTTCGACTTTTTAGGATGAGACATTAGAAATTAGGGATTAGGGATTAGAAATCCCAATTGACTAGTGACTGGTGACTGGTGACTGGTGACTAGTCACTAAATGCCACTGTCAGGCATTGTCATGATTTACGCTCCGCGGCGCTTCTATATTTTGATGCGCCGCTCCACCATTTCTCATTTCTAATTTCTCATTTCTCATCACTTCATGCTCCCTTCTTCACTGCCTCAGGGGAGGGCGGCTCGGATGGCTGGGGAGGATCATCCGGTTTCACCTGATAGGTGATGACAGTATCGACAGGTTCATAGTCAGAGAAGAAGCTGTCGTGGTAGATGCGGCCGTCAGCCCACTTGACAGACTGCGTGACGAGGACATTGTGTCCTTCGTGGCCTTCCTCGACCTTTTTATCCTCTTCCTGCGAAGGGTCGACACGGATCACAGTCTTAAAAGGCAGGACTTCATCGCTCTTCCTTGCGATCTCTACGAAAGATGGCTTGTCTTCCTGATTTCCTAAGATGCGCACGGTCACAGCCCCCGGTTCGTAGACCGCATAAATGTAGACGCCATGCTTCAAATGGTTCAGGAAGCAGAAATCTAGAGAACCTTCCGCGACGGTCGCATCGCGCCCGATCGGCGCATAGGGCGCCGGCGAATAGTGACAGGTCCGCTCTGTCACGGCAAGCCCTGACAGAATGACGGCATTGAAGAGCGTCGTGCTCACCTGACAGACGCCGCCGCCTGTCCCCGGCTCGACCTTGCCATTGATAATGACAGGGGCTTCGAGATAGCCATTCGCGCTGGAACGGGAGCCTGTCGCCTGGTTATAGGAAAAAGAGACTCCCGGTGCGATGTACCTGCCGCTGATACTGTTTGCAGCGATCTCGATATTTCTGCTGCGGTTGCCCCCGGGATAAAAGGTGGTCGTGTATTCGGCAAGGACCGCATTGATTTCCTTGGCAGCCTCCTTTGTCATATTCGGCTTCTGAATGTCTGTGGCCGGGATCTCCACCTCTCCGCTTTCGCCCTTTTTGAGTTGGAGCGCGGTTGCTTCTTCCAGTGCCGCCTTGTCGATTTTCATGGAAGGTCTGCCTTCATCGAAGGAAACGGATCCGTCTTTCCCAAACCGGGGCTTCGCATTGACAGGAGGCTTCGCATACTTGGCGGCCAGCTGGGCGATATCCTCGGTGAGGTGCTTCTCATCAAAAGAAGCATCGATGGCCGCACTATGCCCGGTGAGGAGGATCCGCCAGCGATCATACCAGCGCTGGAAGAGCCCGCCCGTCCGTCCAAAAGCCATGGCTTTCTCTATGGCCTTCTCGTCATAGCGGACAGAAAGCGAGCGGAAGGAGATCTCTTCGTGAGCATCCTCCTTTGTAAGTACCAATTTTCCGTGCAAAAGATCCGCATTTTTTACGGAAAAAAGCTCCTTGAGCTCTTCCTCCGTCGCGCCGCCTGCCTTTGTCCCATGGATGGTGACGCCGGGGATGACCCTGTCGTCACTTACCCAGAGAAACGGCGCGCTTCCGATGCCGATAACAGCCAGTGTGAAAACCAGTCCGAATATCCGCTTCCAGCGGTATCGTCTTTTACTCAATGATAGTCCCTTCGTTTCGTATATGACATTTGAGGTTATGGGTTCAGGGTTCAGGGTTGTGGTGCGGCGCATAAAAATCAGAAGCGTCGCGGAGTTTTGATAGCGCTTCGCACCGTCGTCATTTCGAGCGCAAGCGAGAAATCTCTATGGCAGAGCGCTCATTGTCGCATATGAGGCAGCACCAAGCCATCGTTTTCCCTCAGTGCATACATGCTGATTATCGCAGTGCAATAGAGATCCCTCGGCTACGCTCGGGATGACGTTACCAGGAATCCCAGTCACTAGTCACTCCTAATCCCCAATCCCTAGTCACCAGTCACTGCTTCCCCCTCAAACAATACTTCAAGAGCAAATCTTTGAGTTCGAGCTCCGAGGCGCCTTGGCGGGAAGCGAGCTGGTACTTCATGATCTCCAGAAGAAACCACTCCGCCTCTTCTTCCGTGACCTTCCTTGCCTCGGCCTGCACGGCCCGCCACTGCCAGGAGGATCTCACCCCCAGCGCCTGCTGGATACGGGTGGGCGGCACGTGATTCCTTTCCATTTCCTTCAAGATCTTGATCTTCCTGAATTTGGAAGAAAGAAGTCCGAGATTTTTGATCGTGGTGGTCATATCCGTGAAGACGCGGTCCGCACTCTCTAAGACCAGCTGTGACTTTTTGTCCAGAAGAGCATCGACGAATTTGAAGATCCCCTGATTCATGTAGTCGGGAAGTGCAAGCTCCAAAAGCTCCTTCGTCACGACGGACTTTTCCCCGCACATCAGTACCATCTTATCACATTCCGTCTGCAAAAGGGGAAGGGAAATCGTATCCCACGAGGAGAGTACATCCTCCAAATAAGTCCGCGCGGAGAAATCGACACGCTTGCCCGCCGCTGACAGGAGACGTATCATCACACCTGCCGCATCACGCGGCAAAAGGAGCGAAAGCTCTTCACTGTAGCAGACAGAGAGCAGCCCTTTCACGATCTTCGTTCGCTTGTCCGGCTTTCCATCGAGCTGGATCAGGCAGAAAATATCAGGAGGCAGGCCTTCGAGCCTCTCCACAAAGTGGAGGGCCGCCTTTTCTTCTTTCTCTGCTTTCGAAATGCGCTTCAGGAAAGGGGGATTGTGTATCACGACCGCCGTCGCACTGGAAAAAAGTGACTGCCCTGCCAGGGCATTCTCATACTCTTCCAGACTTCCCTCTCCATCGAACAGAACGGGATCCGGCGGATCTCCCTCAAAATAGGCCTTGAGCAGTCCCTCCCGACGAAGGGCAAGGGATACCAGATCTTCACCATAGAGAAAGCAGCAGTTCTTTTTATTTAACTTTTTGGCAGGCATAAGTGATCGTCCTTATATAAATGTAAACTGGAATCGGGAGTGACTTGGGCTGGTGTCTAGGGATTAGGGATTAGGGATTAGACTTATAGACTGAAAGACTAAGAGACTGGGACGTCTGATGTCTGACTTCTCACCCAGTCCAGAAGCTGACAAATCGCAATACCAGTCACTAGTCACCAGTCACTAGTCACTAACTTCCACCCATTCTTGTACACGATCTCCTGCATCCCCTTCTGATACAGGTTCACGGACGGGATGTCTTTGAAATCGAAAAGCTCCATATCTTCATAGGCATGGACGAGACGGGTCCCGCCGTAGATGACCAGCTCGGGCGCCATGGTCTCCGCGTCTTTTTCCGTATATTCTTGAAAGCCATGGCTGCCGGTGATCCACAGGGTATGAGGAGACGCTTTTTGCATGGGTCTTCGTCCGGAAAGGAAGATGTCCTTCTCCCCCATCACCATCTGCCAGCTGCTGCCATTGGTGATAAAGCGCAGCTCATCCAAAGAAAGTGCGGCCTTTCCCAGACATCGCACGCGCGCTGTCTGTCCCGATAGAAGCTGCGTCACCCATTTCCGCGGATCGCCGCCTGTCACCCAGATCTCCCTGACAGGTATCCCCATCACGAGAGGGAGCGGCTTATCGACATCCTCCAGATCCAGAATGAGTACATCTGCCTCCTCTACCCCTTCATAGGCAAGGATGGAATTCCACTCCCAGACAGCGGTGCGTGAGGAGATGCGGCTTGCCTTATAGTATAAGATGTTTCGCCCGTCATTGACAAGAAGGATTCCGCGGTCACCGCCAAGATCCGGGCAGATGACGCGGGTCGAAGGCGCCAGGAGCTGAGCCGTCGCTATGGCAAGAAAAAGAAGCGACAGCATGCCTCCGGCAGCCATGCAAGAGCGACCGGAAAGCCGCTTTCTGAAATACACCACCGCAAGAAGTGCATAGTAAAAGGCTATTTCTAAAGAAGAAAGACCGCCTGTCACAAGCTGCGCTCCCCTGGCCGAGGAGAGGAGAAGATTCAGACGCAGGGCTAAAAAGACCGCATAGTCTGCCGCATAGAGAAGCCCTGCCATCAGCGGACGGCAAAGAAGGGAGACGAGAGCTGCGATAAGCCCTGCGATGATGACCCATTCCAGAAACGGCGTGACGAAAAGATTCGCAAAGATGAAATACACCGGAAAGCGATGGAAATCATAGAGCATGATCGGTATCGTGAGAAGCTGCGCCGCTGAAGACAGCGCGATTCCTTCCTTCACCCATTTCGGCAGCTTTGGGAAAGGGCTCATCCCGCGGAAGATCGGACGGTAAAAGAGGAGGATCCCTGCGGATGCGCCGACCGAGAGCTGGAAGCTCACATCGTACACATAGTAAGGATCCCAGAGCAGCATGCCAAAGACTGCCGCCCCCAGAAGATTCAGCGTCGCCCTCTCCCGGTCAAGGAAAATCCCAACGACAGAGAGGATCCCCATGACCGCCGCACGGATGACGGGCGGCACAAGCCCTGAGAGCACCGCGTAAAACAGCACAAGCAGGATGGCCGGCAGGATCACAAGGCGTCGCGGCAGCGAGAGCCAGCGTCCCAAAAGGTACAGGAAGCCAAAGAGCAGCGCCACATGCGAGCCCGAGACGGAGAGAATGTGGATGATGCCCGTCGCGGAGAATGACGTCATGACCTCTTCCGGAATATCATTATAATTTCCTCCGAAGAGGAGCGTCATCAGGATCGAAAGGCGCACCGGATCCATGTAAGGCGCAAATGTCTCTTTCAGCGACTGCTTCATCTCCGAAGAGAATCTCTCTATGCGATAGGTACCACTCTCACCGGCAAAGGCGGGATGCATGCCTTCCTTGAGATACAGCCTTCCAAGGAGATGGCGGCTCCGATAACGTCCCGTGAGATCGATCTTTCCCGGATTCTGATACAGGCGGATCGGGCTCATTTCTCCTTCGGCGTAAAGGCGGTCCCCGGGATGGAAATGCCGGGTCTCCTTCTGATCATAGAGGTAGCACGTCCCCGAGAGCGGCTGGAGCGTCCCATCGGCGTATCGAATGGAAACGAGCGCAAGCGCATATCTCGCATAGCCCTCCTCCCCTTTTTGTACCAGCGGCTCCTCCATGACGATACCTTCATAGGTGCCTGCGCTTCGGCTCGCCCAGTGTGACTGCTCCTGCCACAGGGCATCAGAGAGCGCCATGCGGAAAGCGCCGATCGTCAGAAGAGAAAGCGCCGCTCCCAAAAGGACAAGGGAAAAGCGGCCGCGGAAATGACCATAGAGAAGGAAAATCACACCGGAAAGGAGCAGCAAGGCATATCCATAAGGCAGCAGAAAAGGCGGAAGCTCCTCAAAAAGAAAAACTCCCGCTGCCAGCAAAAGCGCACTCCAGAAAAGCCCCAGCCGGATCATCATAGGGTGATCTTATCCGCCATCTTCTTGTAACGACTCTCACCGATAGAGGGCACCTTTTTGAGCTCCTCCTTCGAGGAAAAGCGGCCATGCTCCTCACGGTAGCGGATGATCTTCTCCGCCGTCACCTGGCCGACGCCCGGGAGTGCTTCGAGCTCTTTCGCGCTGGCGGCATTGATAGAGATGAGCCCGCTCCCCCGTGCATCCACCTGCTCCGGATCAAGCGGGATATGGATCTTCATCCCGTCAGAAAGCGGCTCGGCCATATTGATATCTTCCATAACCGCATACGGCAGCACATCACCCGCAGCCTTCACCGCATCGAAGAAGCGACTTCCCTCAGGAAGCTCATAGACCCCCGGCTGCCTCACGGCACCCGTCACATAGACGAGGAGAGTCCGGGAAGACTCCTTGCCGGAAAGCTCGACCACAGGAAGCGGCTCCTCTTTCGTCTCCCCTGCGGTATGCCAGAGAAAAAAGGCCGCTCCCAGGGCCAGAAGAGCCGCCGCAAAACAGATCACAAGGATCCGTCGGCTTTCCTCTTCTCGTCCCATGGGAATGGCCTCCTTTTACATGCTGATGTTAGACAGTTGGTTGGTAGCAGTGAATGCTAAGGTGGAGCAGAGAAGGTGCGGCGCTCTGCGCCGAATGATCAATAAGGATTGGAGATTAGAAATCTCAAGTGACTGGTGACTAAGGAAACACTGATTAAATCGTTGTCAGATTTAATCAGCGTTTCCCCAGATCCTTCGACTCAGTTCTCATGTTTCAGATAAGCCATTTCCTAACATACGACGTTTTTCTCCGCTCAGGATGACGAAATGCGCCGCACCAACCCTTTTGAACCTCTTGCATCTATAGAACCACTGCACCTCTTTTGCAAAGTGTCAAAGGACACTCCGCCCTTTGACCTCGCCTTGCGCCCTTATTTATTCTCTTTTTCCTGCTGGCGTGCAGCGGCGGAATTGGAATCGATCAGGCTCTGACGGTTCTTTTTCAGGCTGTCTAAGACATTTTCCATATTTGTTTCCACATACTTCAGGACATCTGTCGCATAGGTGACAGAGCTGGTGCGGAGCTCATCAGCAGATTTATTGGCCGAAGAGATCACTTCATTGGCACGCTCCTGCGCCTGCTTGACAAGTTCGCTTTCTTCCGTGATGCGGGCGATATAATCCTTCGCCTGCGCCACTGTGTCCTCTGCTTTCTTTTCTGCGTCGAGCATGATACGCTCTTTGTCCGCGACGATGCGGCGTGCGCTCTCGAGTTCATTTGGGAGCGACTGATTGATGGCATCGATCAGTCGTTCGATCTCATCCTTATCCACCAATTTCTTATTGGTGAGCGGTACTTCACTCGCGTTATTGATGACATTTTCTAATTCTTCTAAGAGTTTTCTTGTGTCCATAATTGCAAGCCTCATTTCTTTTTCGAAGTTTGAGAAAAAAGCCGATGGCGATCAGCGATTCTCTACCTTTTTCTTGATCATTTCCTGTACATAGGGCGGGACCATCCGGGTAATATCACCATCAAAATGGGCCAGCTCGCGAACGCCGGTAGACGACAGATAAGAATAGCGTCCATCCGTCATGAAGAATGCGGTCTCCAGCGTGGGATCGATCTGTTTGATCATGAGCGCCCGCTGGAATTCGTATTCAAAATCACTGAACGCACGAAGTCCGCGAATCAGAAGATGGCAATTCTTCTTCGCTGCGTATTCATTCAAAAGACCATCAAAAGCATCCACTTCTACATTGGGAATGTCTTTGGTCGTCTTACGAAGCATATCCAGCCGTTCTTCCGTAGTAAACATATAATGCTTGGTCGGGTTTAAAAAAGCTGCCACAATCAGTTTATCGACCAGACAAGCGCTTCTTCTGATGATATCCAGATGACCATAGGTCACCGGGTCGAAACTTCCTGGGCAAATCGCTATTTTCATTGCACTTCTCCCTCTGTAGATCTGCATAGCAGATAGGTAACAACAATGGCCCCCACTTTTTTCTCTTTCCAGACTTCACACCGGTCAGCAAAGAGTGATACATCCGGGGGTTCTGATATAGAATGTTCTGCAATAATGATCGCATGATCAGCAGGAAGGCCGCAGTCGAAAACCATCGCCAGTACTTCATTGATATAGCCCTTCCGATACGGAGGGTCCATGAAAATATAATCAAAGGTTCTGCCCTGAAGAGACTTCAGCGCAGCCCCTACATCTCTCGATATGATCTGTACCTGATCTTCTACGTGGCACTTCTTCGCATTTTCGCGGATGATGCGGCCCGTTGTCTTGTCGATAAAGACCGCAGACGATGCATACCGGCTGAGCGCCTCAAGCCCCATCGCGCCTGTCCCGGCGAAAATATCAAGGACATCCGTCTCAACGAGCCCCACATTGGCAAGTACATTGAAAATGCTTTCCCGTACCCGTCCCAGCGTCGGTCTCGTCGTATTTCTTCCTACGGGTGCCAAAAGGTTCGTGCCTTTGGCTTTTCCACCAATAATTTTCATATCTGTTTCCTCATCGTGATTTCAGCAGGAAACCTGCTGATTACACTCATAGTCATTATAGCATAAATGAAGGAAATTGGAATTAGAAATTTGTGATCGGCAGCCAGGGATTAGGGACCTCGAGTGATTGGGTGACTAAGAGACTAAGAGACTGGGAGACTGGGAGACTGGGAGACATCAGACGCCAGACATCTGACTTCTATCCTCAAGACTTCGGGCATCGCCTCATATATACTCGCGGCAAAGCCGCACCTTCATTCCTAATTCCTCATTCCTCATTCCTCATTCCTCATTCAAGAGAGCCTTTCATCCCCCATCAAGAGGGCAACTCCCCACAGGCTAACCTCAAACCAAAAGAGCCACAGAAATGCGGCGCATTTCTGTGGCTCTTTCCTCTCTTAGCAGTACGCGAGTGCTGCTTCGAGTCTATCCATGGTCTTTTCTCTTCCGAAAAGTTCCATCATTTCAAACATGCCCGGGCCCTGGGTCACACCGGTCAAAGCGATACGGGTCGGTTCATAAGCGGCTTTGCCCTTGATGCCCTGTGCTTTCATGCATGCATTGAAGCATTTCTTGATCTCTGCCTGATCGAAGGTCTCAAGTGCTTTCAGATCTTCGATGAAGGCTTTAAGGAGCTTGCCGCTGGTTTCTTCCTTCATGATAGCAAGGACATCTTCATCGGTGATCTTCGGCATATCTTCGAAGAAGAATCTTAGCTCTTCCGCCGCCTGACCTGCGAAGTAGATGTGGTCTTTCATGAACCAGATGACCTTCTTCAGCCAGTCTTTCTTTTCTTCACTGACCGTGGCATACACATAGCCGGCTTTCACAAGGAACGGGACGATCAGATCATAGAGCTGGTCTGCATCGAGTTTCTTCATGTACTGGAAATTGATCCAGTTCAACTTATTGATATCGAAGACAGCATCATTCGAGGAGACACGCTTCATGGAGAACTGCTTGATGAGCTCTTCTTCCGTAAAGATCTCCTGCTCGCCCTTCGGAGTCCAGCCAAGGAGCGCCAGATAGTTCACGACCGCTTCCGGCAGGTAGCCCATATTTCTGTATTCGGTGACAGAGGTCGCCCCATGGCGCTTGCTCATCTTCTTATGATCTTCACCGAGAATCAGGGAGATATGGCCAAATTTCGGAGGTTTATAGCCAAGTGCTTCATAGATGGCAAGCTGGCGCGGGGTATTCGAAAGATGCTCTTCGGCACGGATGACATGGGTGACTTCCATGAAGGCATCATCGATCACGACAGCGAAATTATAGACCGGGATACCGTCGGATTTCATGATGATGAAATCACCGACACCGGCTGCCTGAAATTCAACGTGCCCGCGGACCATGTCATCAAAAGCGAAGACACCATCTTTTCTGACCTTGAGGCGGACGACCGGTTTTCTGCCTTCGGCTTCGTACTTGGCTTTTTCTTCTTCGGTGAGGTGGCGGCAGTGTTCATCATAGATCGGAGTCTTGCCGGCATCGAGCTGCGCCTTGCGGCTTTTTTCCAGCTCTTCTGCGCTGCAGTAGCAGTAGTACGCTTTGCCTTCATCGAGAAGTCTCTGTACTTCCTTCTTGTAGAGATCGAGGCGTTCGGTCTGGCGGTACGGGCCATGCGGGCCGCCTACGTCGATGCCTTCATCCCAGTTCATGCCGAGCCATTTCAGAGAATCTTTGATATTCTCTTCGGATTCCTTGGTGGAACGCTTCAGATCCGTATCTTCGATGCGGACGAGGAAGGTGCCGTCAGCGTGACGAGCAACCAGCCAGTTGAAGAGTGCGGAGCGCGCACCACCGATATGAAATGGGCCTGTCGGGCTCGGGGCAAAACGAACTTTCAATTTCTTTTCCATCTGTTAAAACTCCTTCTTATTTTCTATAAATGATAACGGATGCCAGAGCTGCCATACCTTCCCTGCGGCCCACCGCACCCAATTTTTCATTCGTTGTGGCTTTCACACCCACCTGATTCTCGAAAATCCCGAGAAGATGCGCGATCGATGCTTTCATTTCCGCAATATGCGGCGCAAGCTTCGGCTTCTCCGTGATGACTGTGCTGTCGATATTTCCAGCCTGCCAGCCTTCTTCGGAAAGGACGCGCGCGACTTCGAGCATGAGCTTTTTGCTGTCCGCTCCCTCATAGCGAGGATCGGTATCGGGGAAATAGTGCCCGATATCGGGAAGACCTGCTGCGCCTAGAAGCGCATCCATAATGGCATGCAGCAGCACATCCGCATCCGAGTGACCCAAAAGGCCGCCTGTCTTTGCGATCTCTACACCGCCAAGCATGAGCGGACGGCTTTCATCGTATCGATGTATATCATACCCCTGTCCGATACGGAAGGGCAAGCCCTCTTTTTCAATCATTTTTGTAAACCGGCTCCAATCTCCCGGTGTCGTTACCTTGAAAAACTGTTCTTTCCCGGGCAGCACCGTGACCGGCACGCCCGCTTTTTCCAGGATCGAAGCATCATCCGTGATCCCTTCTTCGGAGGAAAGAGCCTCCATCGACGCTTTGAGCAGCTTTGAAAATGCCCCCTGCGGCGTCTGTGCGCGGAAAAGGCGGCTCCGATCCAGCGTCCCCTGCACCAATGTTCCATCGACCTCCTTGATGGTATCCACACAGGGGATACCGACCACGACGGCCGGATGTGCCTCGCTGATGGCAGCAAAGGCCTCATCGATGGTCTTCCCGTCGACGAAAGGACGCGCCCCATCATGCACGAGAACTTTTTCCGAATCCTTTGCAAGACAGGAAAGTCCATTCTTCACCGACTGGGTACGCGTCGCTCCGCCCGGTGCGAAGCGGACAGGGATATGATGCTCGATCCCTTTCAATATGTCAGCAAAAATCGGCTGTTCCTCGACCCTTGCGACGATGATGAGCTCTTCCAGAAAGCGGCTCTGAAAGACATGCCTTAGCGTATAAGAAATCAGCGAATGACCCCGATGCTTCAAGAGAAGTTTATTCACCGGAGCCCCCATGCGGCTGCCCTGACCGGCAGCCACCAGTATGAGACTGTTCATAAATACATGTACTCCTAAATGGGTTTGAGGGTTCATGGCTAGCCCGTGGGGGCGGCTCGCACCTTGATTGGGGATGAAAGCTTTGCTCGAATGAGGAATTAGGAATGAGGAATTAGGAATGAAGGTGGCGGCTTCGCCGCGAATATATATGGGGCGATGCCCGAAGGCCGGAGGATAGAAGTCAGATGTCTCCTAATCTCCTAGTCTCTTAGTCACCCAGTCACCAGTCACTAGTCACTCCTAATCCCTAGCTACTAATCCTATTCTTCGAGCTTCGCAAAGATCATCTTCCCAGCCGAGGTCTGAAGGACGGAGGTAATGATGACGGCCACTTCCTTGCCGATGCTTTTGCTGCCGTCTTCGACAACGATCATCGTGCCGTCATCAAGGTAGGCGACTCCCTGGCCTTCTTCCTTACCATTCTTCACGAGCTGGACGAAAATCTGCTCGCCAGGAATGACGGCCGGCTTCACAGCGATGGCGAGGTCATTCACATTGAGGACAGCGACACCCTGCAGCTCCGCCACTTTATTCAGATTGTAGTCATTGGTGATGATCTTGTAGCCCTTTTCACGCGCGAGCTTAATGAGCTTGGAGTCCACCTCACTGATCTCCTCGAAATCATCGGTGATGATTTTGATGTCATCGCGGTTCTTCTTGCGCATATGGTTCAGGATATCCAGTCCGCGGCGGCCGCGATTCCTCTTCAGTACGTCCGAGCTGTCTGCGATCTTCTGCAATTCTTCCAGCACAAAGACAGGCACCACGATAGGACCTTCCAAAAATCCAGTCTGGAAAATATCTGCCACACGTCCATCGATGATGATATTCGTATCCAGCAGCTTACCGATGCGCTGTTTTTCCTTTGATTTCTTTTTCTCGCTCTTTTCTTCCGCATGCAGCTTAAACCAGCCGACCATCTCCGGCTTCTTGCTGACTGCGAGATGCATCCCCAGGTATCCGAGCACGATGGACAGTACGACAGAGACATACGGCCCGATGAACGGCACTGAGCTGAAAGCAAGTCCGACCAGATTTGCAATGATGAGCCCCAGAAAGAGCCCGAGCGTCCCTGCGATGAGATCCTGCGTACTCATGGCAGACAGCGACTTTTCCATCCGCGATGTCAATGCGAAAAGGCGGGAAATCAGGTAGGGCGATACAGCGCAGCCCACGACAGCTCCTAAAATACCACCCAGAAGCATCGTGGCCAGAGACATGAAGGTGATCCCCAGAATGGTCTCCGTCAGGACAGAGCTCGGGAGCAGTGCCGTCAGCACTGACTCGCCCTGTCTGGAAAGCACGACGCCAAGAACGGTAAAGAGCAGGATGAATATCAATCGTAATACTTTTTCCGGCATCTTGAATCCTCTTTGATTACACTATGTTTTTGTAGAAAACAACTTTTTCAGATAGTAAGTCCATTTTTACATTTTAAGCATCATCTTATTATAGCAAACTTTCGCTCTCATTTATACCGGAAATGAAAAATTTTGTTGATGGTTGACAGTTTGCGGTTAGCAGGTTCAGTGGGTTCTATAAGTTTAGAAGGTTCAAAGGGGTTGGTGCAGCGCTTCATCCTATAGAAACACCGCACCAACCCCTGAAATTTGAAAGCAGGGATGAGCAGCTAGGGATTAGGGAAACGCTGATTAAATACCACCTTCGGGCATCGCCTCATATATACTTGCGGCAAAGCCGCCACCTTCATTCTCATTCTTCATTCAAACAGAGCTTTCATCCCCAAATCAAGGAGCAGCACGCTCCGTGGACTCCCCCTACTTCACCGCTTCCATCAGGTCTTTCAGATTTCTGACGAAGACGGTATGTTCTCTGACCTCGTCCAGATGATGCGCTTCATAATAGGCCAGGACTTCTTTTTTATTGCGTTCCGACAGGATGAAATGAGTAAATTTCATCTTGAGTGCTTCTTTGAGACGAAGAGTGACACGGGAAACGGGCATTATCTCTCCGGTGAGGCCGATCTCTCCGAGCGCCATGAGGTTCTGCGGGATAGGTGCGTCGCCTCTGACAGAGATCAGTGAGAGCGCGACAGCCAGATCGGCGGCAGTTTCCTTCACACGAAAACCGCCCGCCACATTGAGGTACACATCTTCGGTCGAGAAAGGGATGCGTCCGCGGCGTTCCAGGACGGCGAGAAGGATGATCATGCGGTTGTAGTCATAGCCCGCCGCGATGCGGCGCGGGATGGCAAGGACCGAGTGGACGGTGAGCGCCTGGATCTCTACAAGGACAGGGCGCAGTCCCTCCATGCAGGCGACGACAGCCTGCCCCGGCGTCTGGCTCGTGCGGTCACGAAGCAGGTACTTCGACGGGTCTTCGATGCCTTTGAGCCCCTGCCCCTCCATGACGAAGAGTCCGGACTCTGCGGTGGAGCCGAAACGGTTCTTCACCGTCCTCAGCACGCGGAACTGGTAGCTGCGGTCGCCTTCCAAGTAGAAGACCACGTCGACCATGTGCTCCAAGATGCGCGGTCCCGCGAGATTTCCTTCCTTCGTCACGTGACCGATGATCATGACAGCGATATTCTCACTTTTCGCGAGGCGCACGAGCACGGCGGTGCAGTCGCGGATCTGCGCGGGACTTCCCATCGGGGATTCATTGGCAGACAGATACATCGTCTGGATGGAGTCGATGACCAGCATGGATGGCTTTTCTTTTTCTGCCTCAGAGACGATGGCATCCAGATTGCCGCCGGAATAGACGAAGAGATCGTCATCAGCAGCGCCGAGCCTCTCAGCGCGCATCTTGATCTGCGCTTCGGACTCTTCCCCGCTCGCATAGAGGACGCTCCGCCCCGCCTTTGCCATGGCGTGGCAGACTTGGAGAATCAGTGTCGACTTGCCGATCCCCGGCTCGCCGCCCCAAAGGATGACAGAACCGGGTACGACGCCGCCTCCGAGCGGACGATCGACCTCGGGCATCGAAAGCTGCATGCGTTCATGGTTTTCCAGATTCACTTCCGAGAGTTTCTGCGGACGCTTGCCGCTGACCACCTCATGCGTCGTCCGCAGCTGCTTGGGGAGGACTTCCTCCACCGTCTCCTCGAGTGTATTCCATGAGCCGCACTGCGGGCATCGCCCCATCCATCTCACAGTCTCTGCCCCGCAGTTCGAGCAGACAAATTTGGTTCGGTTCTTGGCCATGGACGTATCTCCTTTATCATCATATCGTTCATCAGTATGCTATACAATTTCTCAAAGTTAGGAGTTAGGAGTGAGAAGTGAGGAGTGGTGGTGGCGGCTTCGCCGCAATTTTATCATTCGGCGCTTCGCGCCGCACCTTCCCCGTTGAACCTTCAGACCCCAGAGAACCCATTGAACCCCTAAAAACACAAAAAGAGTGCAACGGGAAATGTCTACTACATTCCCATTGCACTCTTATTATATCATCTACCTAAAGGCGATGGCATCATTCCGCGTGGAAAGTCAGCTTGCCATCCTTGGCATCCATATGGAGGACTTTCTTCTTTTCGAGTCCCTCCTGCAGAATGAGCTCGGAGATCGGGTCTTCGACTTCTTTCTGGATGGTGCGGCGCAGCGGACGGGCACCGTATTCCACATCGGTACCATGATCGATGAGGAGCTTTTTCGCTTCTTCGCTGGCATCGAGCTTCACTTCGAAGTGCGCGAGCTTCTCGCCGACCTTGGCAAGCATCAGGTTCACGATAGAGGAAAGATCGGTAGCGGTGAGCGGATGGAAGACGATGATCTCATCGATACGGTTGATGAATTCCGGACGGAGCGTGTGTTTCACTTCATCCATCATCAGCTTCTTCACATCCTCGAAGGTTTCCTTCTTCTCGCCTTTGTCCTCTGCTTTGAATCCCAGTTTCTTCATCTGGTTTTTCAAGAGGGCAGAGCCAAGGTTACTGGTCATGATGATGACAGCATTCGTGAAGTCCACGGTGCGGCCCTGACCATCGGTCAGACGACCATCATCGAGTACCTGCAGAAGGATATTGAAGAAATCCGGATGCGCCTTTTCGACTTCGTCGAAGAGGATGACGCTGTACGGCGTCTTTCTCACGGCATCGGTCAGCTGGCCGCCTTCTTCATAGCCGACATATCCTGGAGGCGCACCGACGAGACGGGACACTTCGTGTTTCTCCATGTATTCCGACATATCGAAACGAATCATATTTTTCTCACTGCCAAACATGCATTCAGCGAGCGCTCTGGCCAGCTCGGTCTTGCCGACACCGGTCGAGCCGAGGAAGAGGAAGGAACCGATCGGACGTTTCGGATCCTTCATGCCGGCACGCGCACGACGGATCGCCGTGGCGACAGCATGGACAGCCTCATCCTGACCGACCACTCTCTTATGCAGCTCTTCTTCCAAATGGAGCAGGCGCTCGGAGTCGCTCTTCTTCAGATTCTGCAGCGGTACCCCCGTCCATTTAGCGACGACTTCTGCCACATCTTCCTCCGTGACTTTAAGATCATCATGATCCGCACCCTTCCAGTCCTTCTTCATGAGGGCGATCTCACTCTGTATCTTCTTGGCAGCATCACGATACTCGGCTGCTTTTTCAAAATCCTGCGAAGCCACAGCCGCTTCCTTTTCTTTCAAAAGGGAGGCCAGCTTTTCTTCCTTCTCTTTCAGCGCATCCGGTGTCGAAGACGCTTCCATGCGGACCTTGGCGGCGGCTTCATCGATGACATCGATGGCTTTATCAGGCTGGAAACGATCCGTGATGTAACGACCGGAAAGTTCGACAGCCGCTTTCATTGCTTCATCGGTGATCTTCGCTTTATGGAAGGCTTCGTAGCGATCACGCAGCCCCTTCAAGATCTTCAGCGTATCTTCCGGTGTCGGTTCACCGACTTTGACCGGCTGGAACCGACGTTCCAAAGCGGCATCCTTTTCGATATACTTCTTATATTCTTTCAAAGTGGTCGCACCGATGCAGCGCAGTTCCCCGCGTGCCAGAGCCGGTTTCATGATATTGGCTGCATCCATGGAGCCTTCCGACGAGCCTGCTCCCACCAGTGTATGCAGTTCATCGACGAAAAGGATCCAGTCTTTATGTTTCTTCACTTCATCAATGACTTTTTTCAGTCGTTCCTCAAATTCGCCTCTGTACTTGGTACCGGCGACGACGGAGGACATATTGAGGGAAATCACATGGCAGTCCTTCAGGATCTCCGGCACATCATGAGAAACGATCCGCTGTGCAAGCCCTTCTGCGATGGCTGTCTTGCCTACGCCCGGCTCACCGATGAGGACAGGGTTGTTCTTATTTCTGCGGGACAGGATCTGGATCACGCGATTGATCTCCGTCTGACGCCCGATGACAGGGTCGATCTTGCCCTGTTTGGCTTTTTCATTGAGGTCGATGGCAAAATCACTCATCTCTCCCAGCTCTGCACTGCCTTCTCCATTTCCGTCTTCCGAAATATAGGTATCGAAGGCTTTCTGCAGCTTCTCCTGTGTCACGCCGAAATGCTCCAGGATCTGCATCGCAACGCCGCTGCCTTCCCGAAGAATGGCAAGCAGCAGATGCTCCGTGCCGACGAAGGAATTGCCAAGATCATTGGCTTCCTCCAGCGCCATTTCCAGCACCCGTTTCGTCCGCGGCGCTACATACAGCTCACGGCGAGAGAAGAAGCCGCTCCTTCCCTGCCCGGCGAGCAGCGGCTCCACAGCCTCTACGGTCACACCGAGCGAATTCAGGATCTTGCCGCCGGCCGAATCTTTTTCGTGGGCAATGCCCAAAAGCAGATGCTCGGTCCCCAAATAATCACTGCCCAGCTTCGCAGCCTCTTCTCCTGCAAATTTCCAGGCATTTTTTACACCATCTGTATATCTGTCTTCCATAGAAATCCCTCCTTTGTTTTGGGGTTTATACTAAATGAGAAATTAGAAATGAAGGTGGTATTTCAGTCACCAGTCACTCATTTCTTTCCTTCAATCGCCTTGATCTTATCTCTGACCTCGCAGGCGCGCTCGAAGTCTTCGCGATCGACGCAGCTCTTGAGCTCCCTTCTTAAGGCTTGCAGCTCCTCGCTCTCCGCCGGAGCATCCGCCTTTTCTTTGGCCTTCGGTTCATTGACGGGAATTTCATTTTTCCCTTTCTGGAACGACGGGCGGATGGACTCTTTGAAGCGGTTGTAGCCGTCTTCATTCTCCGGCAGCTTTTCTGGGCTGACTTCGATGAATTGTCCGCCGCCCCGATCTTCCAGCGTGCGGGTCCCGAAGGGGTCTTCTAAGAGATGACCCAGCATCGAGCCGCCGAAGAAATGATCCAGCGGACTGTCAAAGAATCCATGTCCAAAGAAGCTCTGCTCCTTCTGGAACACATGCTCTTTCTCTGCGCACTCACTGCAGAGATGCTCCTCTTTTCTATGTCCGTTCACCACCTGCACCATATGAACAGTGGCAGGATGTGCATGACAGCGTTCACAAAGCATATTTATTCTCCTTTCAGCGCCCACTCGATGCGATGGATCATCGTCCGTCCGGCTTCCTTTCGGTGTCCTTCCGGACAATACTCCAGCATCGTGTGCGTCATCGCATACATCAGCCGATATTCACGCTCGGAAATGATGTCGTAATTCAAAAGCATCTGGAAATATCCCCGAAGACCATTTTCTATCTCCTCCTGAGATATCGGTTTGTCTTTTGTTTGATGATTTGACTTTTCATTCTGGTACTGGCTCGCTGCCGCCTTCAGCCGATGATAGTAGTCCGGCACCTCCTCACGCCTGGCAGGTCGCAGGGAGATCTTGATATATCCACCGCTCCCCCGCCGTGACTCGACAATGAATCGATCATTGGCGGAGAATCTCGTATTGATCACATACGTCACCTGTGAAGGCGCACACGCGAGCCGGTCGGCCACCTCTTTGCGCTTTAGCAGCAGCTGGTCTGTATTTTGCTTATCCATCAGATCCAGAATGAAATTTTCTATTTTATCAGATAGCATCGTGCTATTCATATCACTCACCACTTTCCTCTTGACCTCTTACCTTATTTCTGTAATTTATTATACATCAAATAGTCAAATAGTCAATAACTTTTTTGATTTATTTTCTTTCCCCCTTTTGATGGCTGAATCATCCCTCATGTCAGGCCACCCAAAAAGGCGATGTGAAATAACGCTCATCTCATTTTCGCGTTCCATCTGACGCGAGGGACTTGCAGCTCTCATCGGAGTGACCGGGAAACCGTATCCCAGCTGTCTTTCATGCCATAGTCACCCTATCCGCCCCTTTC
>ERZ773187.425-NODE-425-length-41028-cov-10.924975_pt1 | contig 41028 bp, 30 predicted proteins | sample MGYA00511242_ERZ773187 | MGnify/ENA primary metagenome ERZ773187 (study PRJEB29015, sample SAMEA2737744) | human gut metagenome | biome: human gut; feature: human-associated habitat; material: faeces | place: China | collected 2012 ...
TCGTCGGGCTCATAACCCGAAGGTCGTCGGTTCAAATCCGGCCCCCGCAACCAATACTTCGAAAACATTAAACACCCATCTGGGTGTTTTTTTGTATCTGCGATTTGTGAATCGGCCGGGCGTGAACCCGGCGTGTCTCCACTACCCTCTTCTGGCCAGCGTCGCGCCATCAGAAAAGTAAGCTTTAATCCCGGCCAGAATCGACTCGGCCACTTCCTGCTGGAATTTAGCGGTTTTAAGCTTACGCTCCTCTTGCACGTTACTGATAAAGGCCGTCTCAACGAGAATCGACGGAATATCCGGTGCTTTCAGCACGGCAAAGCCGGCCTGTTCAACGCTGTTCTTATGCAGTTTGTTGATGCCGCCAAGTTTACCCAGCACCGCTTTACCAAATTTAAGGCTGTCGGTGATAGTGAGCGATTGCACCATATCAAACATCGTGTGGTCGACGTAGCGGTCGCCGCTTTTGCTCACGCCGCCAATCAAATCCGAGGCGTTCTGCGTATCGGCGAGATAGCGTGCTGCGGTACTGGTGGCCCCTTTCGTTGAGAGCGCGAAGACGGAAGACCCGCTCGGCTGACGGCTGGTAAAGGCATCCGCATGAATCGAAACAAAGAGATCCGCACGCTGCTTCTGCGCTTTGGCCACGCGCACCTTCAGCGGGATAAAGACATCTTCGTTACGCGTCATATAGGCGCGCATATTGCCTTCCCGATCGATCAATGCCTTCAGGCGACGGGCGATCTGCAGTACCACATCTTTTTCGCGCGTATGGTATTTGCCCACCGCGCCGGAGTCTTCTCCGCCATGCCCCGGATCGAGCATGATCACTATCGGGCGATCGCGCCCGGCTTTTCCTGGCTGAGGGCCACTCTGGGCCGGAGGAACCTGCCGGTCAAGATCGCCTTTGTTGTAATCTTCCAGCAGAGCCAGCAGCGGATCCTGAATGTCTGTGGCATTGGCCGGATAAAGATCCATCACCATACGCTCTTTGAAACCCGCGACCGGCGCCAGCGCAAACAGCTGCGGCTTCACGTTTTGTTTCAGTTCAAACACCATGCGCACGGTATGCGGATCAAACTGCCCTACCCGCGCAGACTTGATGTAAGGATCATCGCCGCGGATCTGCGCGCTCATCCCCTTCAGGACGGAGTTAAGATTGACACCTTCAAGATCCACTACAACGCGCTCAGGGTTGCTCAGGGCAAACTGCTTATATTTCATCACCCGGTTCGATTCTACCGTGACGCGGGTATAGGTTGAGGATGGCCAGACGCGTACAGCCACGACCTGCGTGACAGCAGCAAGCCCAACCTGACTCACACTGAGTAACCACATGGCCCCGGCCCCTTGTAACAGACGGCGGCGGCTTAAAGCTGACTTGGATCCCGACATGCTTCTCCCGAGCAAAGAAATCGTATTTATACACAAAACGTCCAAATTGACCGAAAACTTTAACGAATGACGCATAAACTGTCATCTATTAAAGGGTAAACAATCCTTAGTTAATGCCTTGCTTATATAGCTATTTCTTCGTATCACCCAAAATTTAGGCTTGCGCTCGCGGCCACGATCGAATAAAAATACATTAATTGCGAATAAAAATTCATTGAGGGTTGTGCCGTGGTGAAGGAGCGTAGAATCGAACTGGTCCAGGGATTCCGCCATTCTGTTCCCTATATCAACACCCATCGTGGGAAAACCTTTGTCGTGCTGCTCGGCGGCGAAGCCATTGAACACGAAAACTTTTCCAGTATCGTCAACGACATCGGCCTGCTGCACAGTCTGGGTATTCGCCTGGTTGTGGTGTATGGTGCCCGGCCGCAGATCGACGCCAATCTGGCCTCTCATCACCACGAACCTATCTACCATAAACACACTCGTGTTACCGATGCCAAAACGCTGGAACTGGTTAAGCAGGCGGCGGGCCTGCTGCAGCTGGATATCACCGCACGTCTCTCAATGAGCCTGAACAATACCCCTCTGCAGGGGGCACATATCAACGTGGTGAGCGGCAATTTTATTATCGCCCAGCCGCTCGGCGTGGATGACGGGGTGGATTACTGCCATAGCGGCCGTATACGGCGTATCGACGAAGAGGCGATTCATCGTCAGTTGGACGGCGGTGCCATCGTACTGACGGGGCCGGTCGCCGTCTCCGTCACCGGCGAAAGCTTCAACCTCACCTCGGAAGAGATTGCCACGCAGCTGGCTATCAAGCTGAAAGCCGAGAAGATGATTGGGTTCTGCTCATCGCAGGGCGTGACCAACGAGCTGGGGGATATTGTCTCTGAGCTGTTCCCTAACGAAGCGCAGGCCCGCGTAGAGTCTCTCGAAGCCCAGGGGGATTACCACTCCGGCACCGTGCGCTTCTTGCGGGGGGCGGTAAAAGCCTGCCGCAGCGGGGTGCGTCGCAGCCATTTGATTAGCTATCAGGAAGATGGCGCGCTGTTGCAGGAGCTCTTCTCGCGCGATGGCATTGGTACGCAGATCGTCATGGAGAGCGCCGAGCAGATACGCCGCGCCACCATCAACGACATCGGCGGAATTCTGGAGCTGATCCGCCCGCTGGAGCAGCAGGGGATTCTGGTGCGTCGTTCCCGCGAACAGCTGGAGATGGAGATCGACAAGTTCACCATCATTCAGCGCGACAACCTGACTATCGCCTGTGCGGCTCTCTATCCCTTCCCGGAAGAGAAGATCGGTGAGATGGCCTGTGTGGCCGTGCACCCGGATTACCGCAGTTCATCACGCGGTGAAGTGTTGCTGGAGCGTGTTGCCGCCCAGGCGCGGCAAATTGGGCTGAATAAACTCTTCGTCCTCACTACCCGCAGCATTCACTGGTTCCAGGAGCGTGGCTTCACGCCGGTGGATATTGACTCTCTGCCTGAGAGCAAAAAAGAGATGTATAACTATCAGCGCCGTTCCAAAGTGCTGATGGCCGATCTCACCTGAGCCCTCCCCTGCGGGAGGGGCAGTTACAGCGCTTCGAAAAGGGTGTTAAGGCCGCTACGCCGCTCGGTTCGCGTGGTGACAGCCTGCGTCAGGACACTCTCATCTGCATACAAGGATAAGCGGCGACGCGCACGGGTAATGGCGGTATAGACCAGCTCACGGGTGACGACGGGCGACATCTGTACCGGCAGAATCAGCGCCGCATGATCGAACTCCGACCCCTGGGATTTATGCACCGTCATGGCCCACGCGGTTTCATTTTCCGGTAAACGGCTTGGCTGAACCGATTTCACGCGGCCATCCGGCATCTGGAACCAGACACGTAACCCCTGCCCGCGATCCAGGGCAATCCCGATATCCCCGTTAAATAACCCGAGCGCGCTGTCGTTGCGCGAGATCATAACCGGGCGGCCCTCATACCAACGGGAGAGGGGCTGACGGGTAATCTTGCGTTTTTGCGCCAGTACCTGCTCCAGCTTCTCGTTCAACCCTGCCACACCGAAGGGCCCTTCTCGCAGCGCACACAGCAGCTGGAACTCGCCAAAGGCGGCGATGACTGCCTCCGGGGAGGCTTGCTGCTGAACGGCCTGCAGGAAGCGCTGATACCCTTCCAGAGCATCGTCGAGCATGCTCAGATACTCTTCACCGCTTTGTAGCGCCTTTTTCTCAATATCGCTGAAACGACCATCAAAGACGGTACTTAAGGCCTGGCGATCGCCGCGATTGACTGCCGCCGCCAGCTGACCAATGCCGGAGTCACTACCAAATCGATAGCTCTTTTGCAGCAGGCACAGGCTGTCGCGCAGCGCCCCTGCCACCTGGCTGGCATTACCTTCGAGCGCGTAGCCCGTCAGGCCAGCAAGCTCCTGCGCGCGCTGGGCAGTGAATCCCGCGCTGGCCCAGGTGCAGATATCCCCCAGCACCGCGCCGGCCTCTACCGAAGCCAGCTGATCGCGATCGCCTAAGAAGATCACGCGCGCATGCGCAGGCAGCGCATCGATCAGGCGCGACATCATCGTCAGGTCAATCATGGACGCTTCGTCTACCACCAGCACATCCAGATGCAGTGGATTACCTACGTGGTAACGCAGATTCTGGCTACCCGGCTGCGCCCCCAGCAGGCGATGCAGCGTGCTGGCCTCGCTCGGGAAGAGCTTGCGCTGCGCCTCTGTCAGGGGCAGTTTTTGCACTGCGCCACCCAATGACTCCGTCAGGCGTGCCGCCGCTTTGCCCGTCGGTGCGGCCAGGCGGATACGGCATTTTGTCTTGCCGGCCATCTGAATCAGCGCGGCCAGCAGGCGCGCCACGGTGGTGGTTTTACCGGTACCCGGCCCGCCGGAAATAACCGAGATTCGGCGTGTCAATGCGACTGCCGCGGCCACTTTTTGCCAGTTCACGTCGCCCTCGACGCTAAACAGGTCGTTGAGCGTCTTCTGCATCTCTGCTTCATTGTGCGTTAAAGGCTGGTTCGCTTCCGTGAAGAAACGCGCCACTGCCTGCTCGTAGCGCCACATCCGGTTCAGATAGAGCCGATCGTCAACCAGGATCAGCGGAGTAGGTTTCGCGCCATCGCTCACCGCCGGAGAGTCCATTAACGCTCCCCGCCAGTCGGGATCGTCCCCCAGCAGATTAAAGCAGGCCAGCAGCGGGGCTGGCGTTTTCGCGTCGGGCTTCAGGCGCGATAATGGCAGGCAGACATGCCCTTCGCCGGCATCATAACTGAGTAAAGCGGCAGCCAGCATCAACGTTGGGTGGTCGTTATCTGCCACCATCATGGCAAATTGCACATCCAGACGACGCAACAGACGCTGCTCAACCGCCTCAAGTAAGCACTCCTGCATCGTCATTGCGCTACCTCCTCTGTGGTGCCAGCAAACAGGCTATCCATCTGGTTAATCAGGGCTTCGTCAGGACGCGTGCAGAAAATCCCCGAGCCCGGCGCGCTGCCGTCGACGCCACGTAAAAACAGATAAATCACGCCGCCAAAATGGCGCTCATAAGTGTAATCCGCGATGCGATGACGCAAATAGCGGTGTAACGCCAGGGTATAGAGCTGGTACTGCAGATCATAGCGATGCGTCTGCATCGCCCGCGCCATCGCCTCCTGGGTGTAAGCATCACGGTTCTCGCCCAGCCAGTTAGATTTGTAATCCAGCAGGTAATAACGGCCGTTATGGCGAAATACCAGGTCGATAAAGCCTTTCAGCATGCCGCGCACCTGACGAAAGTCGAGAGGTGGGCAGCCCTGCGACAGGGGATCATATCGACGAATTAGCGCGTCCAGCGCCGTAGCGGTAAGCGGGCCAGAAATAGGCAGATAAAACTCCATCTCTACCTGTTTCTCTTTCGCCGTTAACTGACTCAGAGAGATGCCTTCATCGTTCAGCGGCGCCTGTAAAATACGGGTAATCCAGGCCGTCAGCACTGGTTGCCAGCGTACGTCGTACCCCCCTTTTTGCAGCACATCCGCTACCCAGGTTTCTGATACCGGCTGGGTAAAGTCGAGTGTTTCAAACAGGCTATGTAGAAAGGTCCCAGGGGACGCACCACGCGGAAACTGGTGCGGCGTCAGCTCCGGCTCCTGCGCGACTTCTCCAACGCCTGCGGCATCGACATCCAGCCGCGGCATCAGATCCTGTGCCAGCGCCTGGCCGTGCTGCTGCAAACCGGAGTAGCTGGTGACCCGCCAGTCATCCGCCAGCGCGCGGGCGATTTGTCGCGCCTGCAGCTCAGGAGATAACGATTCAGGCATTTGCCAGCGGTCGCTGTCTGCCACGCCGGCCGTGTGCAGCGAGATATGTTCATTGCAGAGCGCCTCCAGACACTGGCGCAGCCCGACGGCGTCTTTCGCTTCGCCTTTTTGCACCAGTCGCCCCAGCGCGCTGAGGTGGAAATCGCTCTCGCCGGATTTATCGCCACGACGGCGTGATAGAGGGGCCACCCCCAGGCTGCAGTGCCATACGGAACGGGTGAGCGCTACGTACAGCAGGCGTAGATCTTCTGCCAGTCGCTCCGCCTCGGCAAGCTCAATACTGGCATCGGCCTTGCTGAGATCCAGCACCGCTTCGAAGGTTTTGCGATCGTGGTAGAAGGCCTGATCCTGCACCCGATAGTTAGCAATAAAGGGCAGCCAGACCAGCGGGTACTCCAGGCCTTTGGATTTGTGGATAGTCACGATCTGGACGAGGTGTTTGTCGCTTTCCAGGCGCATCTGCTGGCTGGAAGCATTGCTGTTTGGCTCGGCAATATGCTGCGCCAGCCAGCGTACCAGCGCGTGCTCGCTTTCCAGCTGCGAACCCGCTTCCTGTAACAGCTCGCTAATATGCAGGATATCCGTTAAACGCCGCTCGCCGCCGGGAGTCGCCAACATATTCTCGGCAATCTGTCGCTGCGTCATGACATCGCGCAGCATTGCCATCACGCCCCGCTTTTGCCAACGGTCGCGATAGCGGGTGAACTCTTCTACCGCTGCATCCCAGTGGGTTTCGTTATTATTCAGCGTGTCGATATCCTGCGCGTTCAGCCCCAGCATGGAGCTGGCGAGCGCACTGCGCAGCACGTTTTCGCGCTCCGGCGCCAGCACCGCCTGCAGCAGCCAGAGCATCTCCTGCGCCTCCAGCGTTTCGAACACGCTATCGCGGTTGGAGAGATAGACCGAAGGGATGCTGAGCAAGGTTAGCGCGTCGCGCACCAGCGCGGCCTCCTGGCGACTGCGCACCAGCACAGTGATATCCGATGCCTGCACCGGTCGGGAATCTTTGCCTGTATGCAGCACGGCTTCATTGCGCAGCCCGGCGCTCAGCCAGTCGCGGATTTGTGCCGCACAGTGCTGGGCCATAAAGGCCTGGTAGTCTCCTACGCCGCAGCCCTCCCCTTCCATCAGCCAGAAACGCATCGCCGGCTGCGCTTCACCCTGGTATTCGAAGCGTAACCCGGCATTTCGTTCGGCCCATTTGACCGGTTTGAAGGGAATGTCGCGGAACATGAAGGCATCGTCCATCTGCGAGAAGAGCCTGTTTACGCTCTCGACCATGCCAGGCGCGGAACGCCAGTTAGTATCCAGCGTATAGTGCGCCGCCACTTCGCCACGTGCTTTCATGTAGGTGAAGATGTCGGCGCCGCGAAAAGCGTAGATCGCCTGCTTAGGGTCACCGATCAGCAGCAGTGCCGTTTCCGCTTGCTGGCGCCAGATGCGGCGAAAGATACGGTACTGTTGCGGGTCGGTATCCTGGAATTCATCGATCATCGCCACCGGGAATCGTTTACGAATCGCGGCCGCCAGCGCTTCGCCGTTTTCACTGTTAAGCGCAGCATCAAGTCGACTCAACATGTCGTCAAAGCCGAGCTCGCCCCGACGGCGTTTTTCGCGCGCTACGGCTTCGCGGATCTCCACCAGCGCACGGGTAATCATTAAATCGTTCAGGGTAAGCGACTCAGCCAGTATCGCATCAATGGCGGCGAACAGCGGATGTTCCGGTACCTGGCCGCCTGCTTTGGTGCGTTCGGTCAGGGATGTCTGAGAGAATTTTTCCAGCGCGTCAGGCAACTGATAGCTACAGGTCTCTTCTTCAGCCCAGGCGTTAATTCTCTCAATGTATTTCGCCTGATTACCCCGGTTAAGCTTGCGCCTGTCGATGCCCGAATTTTCGATGATGGCATCAATCTCACCGACCCCACTGCGCCACTGCTCTTTCATCGCGTCGATCGTCGCGATGATCTTTTCATGGCGAGAGGCCAGGGTTTCATCTGCTGGCGGCGGGGATTTAATCACCGGGGCTTCCCCCTGCAGATAACGATCGATGGAACGCAGGAGCGCTTCCGGCCCTTTCCACAGGTCGTGAACAGCCTGGGCGATATCGCGTGGCAAGGGGTAACAATGGCGACGCCAGAAATCAGCGCAGGCCTGGTAGCGCAGCTCAGATTCATCTTCGATCAGCTGTTGTTCAAAGAGCATGCCCGATTCAAAGGCATTGAGGCTGAGCATCCGCTGACAAAAACCGTGGATAGTAAAGACCGCCGCTTCGTCCATCTGCCGCTCTGCCAGCAACAACCATTGCGCCGCCTGTTCGGTATCGCCAATCTCTTCGAGCAGGCTGGCATAGAGCGGGTTATCGGTGGCGTTTCGCAGGCAGGCGATGCGTAGTTCGTGGATGTTGGCGCGGATACGGCCACGCAACTCTTCCGTTGCGGCCTCGGTGAAGGTCACCACCAACAACTCTTCCACGCTCAGGGGGCGGCTAAAAGCAGAACGGCCGCCCAGGCCAAGCAGTAGTCGCAGGTACAGGGCGGCGATGGTGAAGGTCTTTCCGGTTCCCGCTGAGGCTTCAATCAACCTTTCGCCCTGGAGTGCTAAACGAAGGGGATTAAGAGACTCAGCGGTATCGGTCATTCTTTCTTGCTCCATGGCAGTGATTGCTGCAGCTCACTTACGCTTTTCCAGACTTTCCAGCCGTCCGGGTGGAGGTATTCGACCTTCCCGTTCTGGCTACCTGACACCTGGGAGAGGATGGCCATCCCTTTAGGATCAACCACCGCCTGGTGGAAGAAGTCGGCCACTTTTTGCGGCGTGAGCTGCTTAATTTCGGCCACTACTTTATCACGCGAATCGAAGCGCATATTACCCCGATCGAAATCTTTGCTGATTTTTGAGGCCTCTTCGCCCAGGGTTTGTGGCGCCTGGTTGATCTGCGCAATCACTGCCTGCTGGATTTGGGCAAACTCTTCCGGCTTCATGGCGCGAAGCTTCGCCTCTGCCTGCGGGAAGAATGCCTGATAGCGTTGCCACAGATAGGCAGGCTGCTTATCGCTGCTTTGCAGCAAGAAGCCGAGCCCCCACTGGCGCCCGACGTTCATCGAGAAGGCAAAGACCGCATAACCCAGCTGTTCTTCAGTACGCAGCTGGTTATAGAACCATGGCTGAATGATCTGTCCCAGCACCGCGCTGTTTGCCGAACTGGCAAACTCGTCGTATCCAGTAGGGACAAAAACGGCCGCCAGCGCAGAGTCAGAGGTGTTGCTCTCTTTATCGAAAATCACGTTCTGCTGTTTTTCGACCAGCACATCCTGATTACGACACCATTCATTACCATGAGCATCCAGCTGGTCACGGACATTTTTCGCCAGCGTTTTCGTCTGCTCTTCCGTCATATTTCCGACCACCAGAAACTCCGGACGGGCATTGGCTTTCAGCGCATCGCGATAGGCCATTACCTCTTTCAGGCTGATAGAGGGCAGCAATGCACGGCGCTCTTCACGCTGGAAGTACGGAATCTGAGACAACATTTGCACCGGCATGATCGCCTGATCAAAGGCTTTGCCTTTTTCCGCCGAATCCATCATCTGGGCATACCATGACTTCGCCTGCTCCAGCTGATCCTCGGTTGGCGTATAGCTGAAATATCCCGCCAGTAGGGCCTGGAAAAGCTGCGGCAGCCGTTGGGTATAGCCGTTGGCATTGAGCATCAGGCCATTGTTGGCATTGGTCGAGAAGCTGATCCCGCCGACCGCGGCCTGGTTGCTGAGCTCGTCCAGCGCGATCCCGGCCAGATAATCATTCAGGGCAAACATCACCTGGTTGCGGGCACTGTTCATGGCCGCAGGATTACGCAGTATCACGCTAACGTCGGCCTTCGGCTCGTTAGCAAAGTACTGGCTTGGGGTATAGACCACCCGCAGGGTTGGCTCATCGACAATCAGTTTGGGTTGAGGATAAGCCCCCTGAGGCTTGATCAGGGTGAAGTCATCAGGAATGTAAGGGTTCAGCTCCGGCAACTTGAGCGCGATGGCCGCCGATTTTTGCTGCCAGTCGGTAAAGGTTTTATCGCTAATTTTATCGACCTGATAAGGCGCATTGACGAAATAGGCTGTCTTGTTGTGCGGTTCATCCGGGCTGATATACCAGATGCGGGCATTCTGCGGCGTCATCATCTCCAGACGGGCTTTCACCGCGGCAGCATCGTATTGATCGGCAATATTGACCGCGTCAAGCGTGTGCTCAACCGGCACGCGGATCATGGTATCGGCCAGCCACTCGACGTAATCCATATCGCGGGTGATAGAGGGGTAACGGAAGTCGAGATCCAGCACGTGAGCCAGTTCGTCAAAGTAGCGCTTATCGACCCCTTTCTCGCGCAGCAGATTGAGGTAGCTGAAAATCGCCGCCACCACCTCGTCGCGATGGGCAAGGCCTTTATCGGTTAAGGTTGCGGAGATGGCGAGCACGCCACTGTTGCCGTTTACTACCGGATCGGAATCAGCACGGATACCTTCTGCCAGCCCCTGCTTTTGCAGCCAGTCCGACAGCGTGTCGGCGCTGCGGTTGCCGATGAGGTAGTTCACCAGTTCGTCGGTTTTACTGCGGAACTGGGCGGTGTTGTCGTCAATACGAAACTCGACGCGCAAGACTTTACGCGGCATCGCCGGTACGTAATGAATGATCACCCCTTTTTGTGTATCGGTCACGACCGGGACGTCAATTTGCGGTTTAGTAATGTTTTTATTCGGCACGCGGCCGTAAGTCTCAGCAGCGATTTTTGCCAGTGCTGGCAAGGGCTTATTACTGTACACCACCGCTTTCATCAGGTTGGCGGAGTAGTATTTATCGCGAAACGCATGCAGGGCATCCAGCACCGGGCTGCCGGGTTTGTCGCTCAGGGTTTCGAGGTTCCCACCAGAAAAACGGGAAGCCGGGTGCGCCGGGTTGATGGTCTCGGCGCTTACCTGGGCCATACGCATCCCGTCACGGGTACGGGCCAGCGTCAGCTCTGCGTTTACGGCGTTGCGTTCGCGATCGGCATACTTTTTATCCAGTAACGGCGAGGCAATCGCATCCGCAAGACGATCTACCGCCCCTTCCAGGGCGTCATTTTCCACTTCAAGGTAGAAGGCGGTGCGATACGGCGCGGTACTGGCGTTGTGGCTGCCACCGTGCATTTTTAAAAATTCGGCGAGACTGTCGGGCTGCGGGTACTTTTTCGAGCCCATCAGGATCATATGTTCAAGATAGTGTGCAAGCCCGGGATGCGCATCGGGATCTTCCAGCGAGCCAACCGGCACCACCAGCGCCGACAGCGACTTTACCGCCTGAGGATCGGAAACCAAAAGCACAACCATCCCGTTATCAAGCTGAATAGCCTGATACTGGCGAGTGTCTTTGTCGCTTTTGCGGATCGTTTCCTGAAGGGGTTGCCAACCGGTGTTCGCCTGACTGAAGGGTGCCCAGAGGGCGACAAACAAAACAAACGCTTTCAACATGGTGCTGCCTGGCATTCACTACCTCATCATCACGGACGACATCATTAACGTGTTTCGTGCCGAACGCGCCGGCATCTCTTTATCGTGGTACATCAGTCCGTGACGCGATGGGCATCATAATTCAATGCTTATGACCGCGCAATTTTTATACAGCCGCCAGGACTAATTAAATTTGAACAAAGGTAACAGATAGCGCTGCGCCTCTTCCGTGATAGCGTCAAAGTATTCCGGTTCAAGGATGCGCCATAAACGCTGATACCAGACATCATCCCCTTCGCCGCGCACCATCATATTGCCCTCGTAGGCCTGCAGGAACTTGCTACGCGCTTTTTGCAATGTGGCCTCATCGGTTAACATGACATTGTTTGTCGCGTCGTAACAGGTTTTTACCCATGCCCCCCCACTTTCTGGCAGCAGAAGTAGCGGTTGGTTCATTCCTTGCAAATAACCGGCAACAAGCTGTTCCAGATAGTGCATAGCCTGTTCCGCCGGAAGCGGCGGGAATCGCCACTCGCCATCCTTGCGCACAAAGAGCCGGCTTTCGCCTTCACCGCCACTGGCACAGTAGACAAGATGTTCCAGCCAAAGTTGCAACCCTTGTGAAACGCTCAACATCGCCGGGCGCCAGCGCAGCAGGCCATCCGGCTGTACATGCTGTAGCCAACCGGTGAGCGGGATACCGCTGCATTCGAGATCGATCTCCATGCTGATACCCGGCTGGCGACATTCAATCACGCGGGAAGCCAGCGTCTGCATCTCCTGACACTGAGTCTCCCAGACGATTTCGCCAAAGGCGCCATAGGGTAGCTGCCCCGCAGCGCGAAAACGACGAAACAGCATGCCGGCATCTTGCTCATCGACCAGCGCATTCAACAGTTGCTGGTTAAGCTGATAACGGCTTAATCCCTCCAGAGTAAAAGGCTCCGCATCGGGGATTTCGCTCTCTTCAGAGCGGAAGTTGACCTGCAGGCGCATCTGGAAAAAAGCGCGCACAGGGTGCGCCCAGAAACGCTGTAACTGCTCGAAGGTAATGGCGGTGATGGGCAGCGCTGGCAGCGGCTGTATAAAGTCGGTATGGGCTTTGCCCTCTCTCTTCGCCGCCGGTAACCATTCGCGGGCATAGCTCTGCTGCTCGCTTTCCACGTAGTTGGCTGGATCAAATGGCATGCGGCTGTGATAGCAGGTGATATGCGCTTTCACCCGCTTCTCGCTCTCGTCACAGTTACGTTCTTCATCGCCCGGCAGGTAATGGCTCTGCCCGATATAGTCCACCAACTCCTGCACCAGCACGGAGGGGAAACGTTCGCTGTTATCCTGAATGGAGCGACCGATATAGCTGATGTAAAGTTTTTGCTGAGCTGAGATCAAGGCTTCAAGGAACAGATAGCGGTCATCATCACGACGACTACGGTCGCCACGCTGGGGATTCTGGCTCATTAAATCGAAGCCGAGCGGGGCCAGCGCGCGTGGATAGACACCGTCGTTCATCCCTAACAGGCAGACCACCTTGAACGGAATGGAGCGCATTGGCATCAGAGTACAGATGTTAACCGGCCCGGCGAGGAAGCGCTGGCTGATACGCTCCTGATCCAGACGCTGGGTCAATTCGTCGCGCAGCAGAGAGAGGGGAATCGCTTCGCCATAGTGAGAATTTACCCCCTCTTCGATGATCGCCTGCCACTGCTGCTCAATCAGCGCCATTGCCGCTTCGGTCTCCTGGTCGGGCAGGAAAAAGTCATTCAACATTTCCCGGGCGACTGGCAGCCACGCTTCCAGCTCCCGGCTCTCCATCAGCCTGCTACGCCAGCGGTTTAGCTGCATCAGCAACGAGGCAAGATGCCCAACCAGTTCGGCAATTAAGCCGCTTGATTCGTCATAAGGCAGAACGTCGTTCCACTCCCCCTGGCTGCTCTCCATGGCATAGCCGAGCAGCATACGGGTCAGCCCGAATTGCCAGGTGTGCTGGCCCGTTACCGGCAGTTCAAACGCCTGCACGTTGTCGTCATCCATCCCCCAGCGCACGCCCGATTCGTTTACCCACTGGCGCAGGTAACGTAGCCCCTCTTCATCAATATCGAAACGGGCAGCCAGCACCGGCACGTCCAGCAGCGCCAGTACGGTTTCAGGCACAAAGCGGCTGTCTGGTAGCGTAAGCAGACTGATAAAGGCCTGCAGGGCCGGATGAGACTGGCGCGCGCGACGGTCAGATACGGCATAGGGAAGATAGCGATCGCCCGTCGCGCTGCCAAACACCGCCTGAATAAAAGGACTGTAGCTATCGATATCGGCCACCATGACCACGATATCGCGTGGAGTGAGCGACGGATCGTCCTCGAGCATCGCCAGCAGTCTGTCATGCAGCACTTCTACTTCACGCTGCGGGCTATGGCAGATATTGATGGTCACGCTGCGATCCTCGGGATCAAGCAGGCGTTTTCTATCGCTGCGGGCAAACTCATCGGCAGTGATTCCCGCGACGGCACTGTTTTCCAGATCCAGAATATCCAGTTGAACGTTATGCAGCAGGCTGTCGGGCGTGATATCTACAAACGCATCCACATCCCCTTCACCCGTTTCCGTGATCTCCGAAAGCATGTAGATATAGTCGCGTCCCAGCTTGCCCCAGGAGGCCAGCAAAGGATTCGCCAGCTCATGGATCCCTTCATCGTTAAAGCGTTGCGCCGCCGTCTCGCTGTCTTTGAACAGCGGGACACTGCGCTCATCGAAAAGACGCCGCCGCTGACGGGTCAGCCTGCGTGCCAGCCAGCGGGCATCCTGAATATCACCCCAGTAGTGACGACAGGGATTGGTAAAGAGAATGTGGATATCAATGTGTTTACCCAGCGCATTAAGCGCCTTCAGGTAGACCGGCGGCAAAGCAGAAATACCGCAAATAAAGACCCTTGAAGGCAGGCCTTCTGGTGCAGAGTCTGCGGACTCCAGCATGGCGATGAAACGCTCATATAAATTGGCACGGTGCCAGCGGGGCTGCCCCAGCGCGTGCGTATGTTCCACCAGTGCCTTCCAGAGCGGGGCCTGCCAGATTTGGGCCTGATCAAGACCATCAATCAGTTCGCCCGCTTCCCAGCGGGTGAGCCATTCCGGGCGATAGACCAGATACTGGTCATAGAGATCCGCCGTCCGCGAGGCCAGCTGGAAGAGTTTTCGCTTATCCGTATCGTCGTTGAGATAGTGCCGCAGCATGGCAAACTCATCGCGGGGTAACATATTGGGCAGAAGCGACATTAGCTTCCAGCTCATGCTCTGCTTATTGAACGCGCTCTGTTCTGGAATTTCTGGCAACACGCGGACGAACATATCCCAGATAAAGCTGGCGGGCAGCGGGAAATCAATATTGGCGGCGATACCAAATTTTTGCGACAGGGACATCTGCAGCCATTGGGCCATACCGGTGCTTTGAACCAGGATCATCTCGGGTTCAAAGGGATCGTCGAGCCGTTGCTGTTCGACGATGAACTCCATCAGTGCTTCCAGCACATCCAGGCGGTTTGAGTGGTAGACCCTTAACATAACTGCTCTCAACTATTTGCTGATTGGACAGTGCAGGCGTGTCATCTGCCCCTGTCGACCTTGTGGAGAAATAAGTGTGACCGAGATGCTGACACATCCGGCGTGCGTTGTCTGCCCCCGGTTTATTTGCCAGCCTTCTGGGAGAGCGCTGGCGTGGAGCTGAGACTGGTTCCAGCCATGGCGCCAGAGCTGGCGATAGTGATCGAGCATGACGAACCGGCTGGCCAGGGCACGATGATAGCCCGCCAGCATCGTGACGACCATGGTCATCAGCGCCATTGCCAGTAACACCTCGACAATACTGAATCCACGCTGTCTGCTGATTATTTTGCCTGACACAGTGCGGCCTCCTTTATGGGGCAAAAGTCGCTCCAGCCGTGGCGGGAAAATTCGACCTCACCGGAGGGGACGCTTCCTAACCGCCACAGCGTGCTGCCTTCGCTGCCGGCAATCAATAGACGCTCGTCATCCCCAACAGGACGCAGACATGCCCACCACGTCTGGCTGGGATGCTTTTGGCATTGCTGCGCAGCGACAGGCTGCCAGCCAAGGGTGCGTGCCCACTCCATCGCTGACTGCGCTCCGGCCTGCTGTTGTATAGCATGACGTTCAGCATTGACGATGAACAACAGCGTATTCAGTTGCTGGTTGTGCCCGGCCAGCAATAGCGAGCCCAGCATCAGGATCATCAATACCATTGCCAGCGAAGAGATCCCTTTTTGCCGCTTCACAGGTTATACCCCGTCACACTGTGATAGGCCTGGAAAACCCGCCCCTGCCGACCTGCAAACGCGGCAGAAAGTGCCAGGGTAAGCTCCGGGGCAAACCCCGCTCGCTGCACCTTTTCTACTTTAAAATGAACAACCGTGACCCTGTCCGGATCCGTTATCCGCTCCCAGCCTTTACCCCGACAAGATGTGGCCCCGCGCAGCGTTTCCAGTGCCCCGGCATTCAGACGAAATCCTGTCTGCTCCGCCGCCGTTTGTGGGGTGGTTTCCCAGCGGCCATTACTGTTTTCATCCCATTGCACAATGACGCACTCACCCTGCGCGCTAAGCTCTAACGCAGCCCCCTGACAGGTGCCGGCGCAGAAACCCGCGCGCTGCAGATGTTTACCAATACCTGCTAATCGCAGCCCGATCTCCTCTTCAATTTCCTGCTGCCCGGTTTCCGTTTGCAGCGCCCGCTGCAGTCCCGGCAGGAAACGGACGGCACTGAGCAGCAGCAGGCTGCTGATGGCCATCGCGATCAATACTTCCGTCAGTGAAAAGCCTGTCTGTTTTAGCGGCATTCAAATTCTCCCTTTGCGCTGCACATCCTGATGCGGCCCCAGGATGAGACAATCACCAGCCACTCTCCCGCCGGGCTTTGAAGGTGAATGCGCCCGGCCCAGGCCGTATCCCGAAGCCCATAGAAGCCTAGCCCGGGCGTGATCGCTTTGACGCTGATGGCTGGCCAGAGGGGGATAATCACCCAGGGATCATGCTGCTGGCACGCGCCTGCCTGTTCCCTTTGCAGGCACCACTGTTGACCGCGCTGCCCGAGTACCACCCTATGGTCGCGGTTATTACGCCAGGCGTCGTTGCGCAGCATAACCAGGTAGTCACGTACCTGACGTGCGGTCTGCCAGAGTTGCTGCTGTTGCTGCCAGCTTCGCCAGCCATACAGCCCCGCCGCGCTTAGCGTCACGACAAGCGAAATAGCCACCAACGTTTCGATGAGCGTAAAGCCCTTTGCGATTTTCATGTGCGGAGTGTGGCGCAGCGGCGTAGCACTGGCGACAGGCAAGTCGGCGGTTTACGAGGCGGTTTCCACGCTTTTTTTGACATTGCAGCCCGTTGCAAACAGGGCGGAAGCAGGGCCGCAAAGAGAGATTACAGGCAAAAAAAACCGGCGCCCTGGGGCACCGGTTGTGTCAGCATGACCGGGTTAGATCGCGACCGGCGCCTTGATGCCAGGGTGCGGGTCGTAGCCCTCGATTTCGAAGTCATCAAAACGATAATCGAAGATAGAGTCGGGCTTACGCTTGATCACCAGTTTCGGCAGGGCACGCGGTTCACGGGTGAGCTGCAGATGGGTCTGCTCCATATGGTTGCTGTACAGGTGGGTATCTCCCCCCGTCCAGACGAAGTCACCCACTTCCAGATCGCACTGCTGCGCCATCATATGTACCAGCAGCGCATAGCTGGCGATGTTAAACGGCAAGCCGAGGAACACATCGCAAGAACGCTGGTAGAGCTGGCAAGAGAGCTTACCGTCTGCCACATAGAACTGGAAGAAGGCGTGGCATGGCGCCAGCGCCATCTTATCCAGCTCGCCGACGTTCCAGGCAGAAACGATGATCCGGCGCGAATCCGGGTCATTCTTCAGCTGGTTCATCACGGTGGTGATCTGGTCAATGTGACGGCCATCTGGCGTAGGCCAGGCGCGCCATTGCTTGCCGTATACCGGCCCCAGATCGCCGTTCTCGTCGGCCCATTCGTCCCAGATGGAGACATTGTTTTCATGCAGATACGCAACGTTAGTATCACCCTGCAGGAACCACAGCAGCTCATGGATAATCGAGCGCAAATGGCAACGCTTGGTGGTGACCAGCGGGAAGCCCTCTTGCAGATTGAAGCGCATCTGGTGGCCAAAAATGGAGAGCGTACCGGTGCCGGTGCGGTCGTTTTTCGGCGTGCCCTCATCGAGCACTTTTTGCATCAGGTCAAGATACTGTTTCATGAGACCTCAGGAAAGCTGTTGCTGTGGGCGACGACGATAAGCCCAAATCATCATGATAATACCCGCGACAATCATCGGGATGGAGAGAATCTGCCCCATGCTGATGTACTGCACCCACTCGCCGGTGAACTGCGCATCCGGTTGGCGGAAGAATTCCACGATAATGCGGAACGCCCCGTAACCTATCAGGAACAGACCCGATACGGCCCCCATCGGACGCGGTTTGCGGATAAAAATGTTCAGAATGATAAACAGCACTATGCCTTCCAGCGCCATTTCATACAGCTGAGACATGTGTCGCGGCAGAACGCCGTAGGTATCGAAAATCGATTGCCATTCAGGATGCGAGGGCAGCAGCGCCATATCTTCCGCGCGGGAAGCCGGGAAGAGCATGGTGAAGGAGACGTTAGGATCGACACGTCCCCACAGCTCGCCGTTGATAAAGTTACCGAGACGACCTGCACCCAGGCCAAACGGGATCAGCGGCGCGATGAAATCTGACACCTGGAAGAAGTTACGTTTGGTGCGATAAGCGAAGATCACCATCACCAGAATGACGCCAATCAGGCCGCCGTGGAACGACATGCCGCCATCCCAGACGCGGAACAGATAGAGCGGATCGCTGAGGAACACCGGGAAGTTGTAAAACAGCACATAGCCGATACGTCCGCCGAGGAATACCCCGAGGAAGCCGGCATAGAGCAGATTTTCAACTTCGTTTTTGGTCCAGCCACTGCCGGGACGGGAGGCGCGACGGCCTGCCAGCCACATGGCAAAGATGAAACCAACCAGATACATCAGGCCGTACCAGTGAAGCGCAACGGGTCCAATTGAGAAAATGACCGGATCAAATTCCGGAAAATGCAGATAGCCACTATTCATCTGTCACCACAGGATCTTGTTATTCCGCCGAAAAGAGGTGGACAGCGGTAAAAATGCCGCCCGTGTTTATCGGGGGCTCCAGGGTTGCGAATCATAGCACAAGGGAGACGGCGACGCGGTGGTGAAGTTGTAAAAGATATGTATACCCTCTCGTCACCGGGAGGGTATCGCTTTTTAGCGCCCGCCGCGAATCAGGCCACCCATCCCACGGCGCTCCATGAAGGCCGCAACCTGATGACGTACCTCTGTCGCCAGTTGGGCTTCGAGACTGCGCTGGGCCAACTGCTGCGCGTCTTCATATTCAATATGGCGTAACAGGTATTTGACGCGCGCCACGGAACGCCCGTTCATGGAGAGGTGGCGGAAGCCCAGGCCGACGAGAATCGCTACGCACATGGAATCACCGGCCATTTCGCCGCAGAGCCGCAGGTCAAGACCCTGCTGTTCTGCTTCCCGGGCAATCATCGCCAGCGCACGCAGCATGGCCGGGTGCAGGCTGTCGTAGATACTCGCCACACGGGTATTGTTACGATCGACCGCCAGCATGTACTGCGTGAGATCGTTGGTGCCCACGGAGATAAAATCGACGCGAGAAGCCAGTTGGGGCAGCATGAACACCATTGAGGGTACTTCAAGCATCACCCCGATACGCGGTTTCGGGATCGCATAGCCGATCATCTCTTCCACTTCGCGCCCGGCACGTTCGATCAGGCGTTTCGCCTCGTCGATTTCGTCGATGCTGGTAACCATGGGCAGCAGAATACTGAGATTGCCGGTCGCGGCGTTGGCACGTAGCATGGCCCGCACCTGGATCAGGAAGATCTCAGGCTGATCGAGCGTAATCCGGATCCCACGCCAGCCGAGGCAGGGGTTCTCTTCGCTGATCGGCATATACGGGAGCTGCTTGTCCGCCCCCACATCAAGGGTACGCAGCGTGACAGGTTTATCATTGAACATCTGCAGCATGCCCTGATATTGCGCGACTTGCTCCTCTTCGGACGGGAAGCCGCTTTGCAACATAAAGGGGATTTCGGTGCGATAAAGTCCAATGCCGTCGATACGGCTACCCAGCTTTTCTTCATGCTCCGGGCTTAAGCCAGCGTTGAGCATGACTTTGATTCGCTCGCCGCTTTTCAGCGCAGCGGGCAGGTTAACATCGTCTTCTGCCAGACGACTCAGCTCATTCTCTTCAACAATAAGCTTTTGATATTCTTGCAGGACTACCGGTTCAGGATCGACCAGCAGTTCTCCGCGATAGCCATCCACCACCAGCGTACGGCGATGCAGTACTGAAGGCTGGATGTCTGCCCCCATGACCGTTGGGATCCCCAGCGCGCGCACCATGATGGCAGCATGCGAGTTAGCTGCCCCGTCGCGCACGACAATCCCGGCGAGGCGATCTTGCGGCAGCTCCGCCAGCGTAGTCGCTGACAGCTCATCGGCCACCAGCACAAAGCGCGCAGGCCAGGTATTGGGTCCCTGAATGGTGTCGTCAAGATGAAAGAGCAGACGCTGACCCAGCGTACGCAGATCCCCTGCCCGCTCTTTCAGATAGCCATCGGTCAGGGCCGCAAACTGCTCGGCAAATTTTTCGATGACCTTTTTGACTGCCCACTCGGCCACCGAGCCGTTATCCACCTCAGCAAAAAGCTCCCGACGCAGACGCGCATCTGACAGCAGGTGGGAGTAAAGATCGAAAATGGCGGCCGTCTCTTTCTGCGCACCGGCGGCAAAGCGTTTACTGTAGCGGCGGAACTCACTGGCTGCCTCTTCCAGCGCGCCGGTTAGTCGCTCTCGCTCAAGGGCGGTGTCCAGCGTAGAGGCTTCGTAAACCTGCTCCATTAACGGCAGGGTTGCGTCCATCCAGCCTTCGGCGATGGCGACGCCCGGCGAAGCAGGCAGCGCGCGTATGCGCGTCTGGCGATATTGACCAAACAGCGCCGCGAGCTGGGACTGGGAGAGAATGGCTGCCATTTGCGTGGCCAGCGTTACGAGGAAAGACTCTTCACTTTCGTCGTACTGACGCAGTTCGCGCTGCTGAACGACCAGCACGCCTAGCAGCTGACGACGCTGAATAATGGGAACGCCCAGAAATGCCCGGAAGCGTTCTTCTTTTACGGAGGGGATATATTTAAAGCTGGGGTGTTTCTGCGCATCCGCCAGGTTGATAGGCTCAGCAAGGCGCCCAACCAACCCGACGATACCTTCATCAAATGCAAGCGCGACGGTACGGCCGCGTGGTTTTTTCAAACCTCGCGTGGCCATCAGATAATAACAACGCCGATCATGGTCGGCCAGGTAGACCGAACAGACCTCAGTTTCCATCGCAAGACAGATGTCAGTGACCAGAATATCCAGCGCCTCGTTGAGCCGTGGAGCGCTGGCCACCTTCTCGACTATTTCTCGCAGGCGGGTGAGCATAATGTGCGTAGCTTAACCTCTTTTACGTCGCCAGGCAGGTGCACTTTGCGGCTTAGGAGGGGCCTCCTGAAGCGTCATGACGGCACTTGCGAACTCTTTCATTACCCTGCGGTAAACGTCGCGTTTAAACGACACGACCTGACGGACAGGATACCAGTAGCTAACCCAGCGCCAACCGTCGAACTCCGGCGTGCTACTGCTTTGCATGTTGATATCTGCGTCGCTGCTCACCAGTTGCAGAAGAAACCATTTTTGTTTCTGGCCGATACATACCGGCTTTGTGTCCCAACGCACCAAACGTTTTGGTAATTTGTAACGCAACCAGTTGCGGGTCGAAGCAAGGATACGAACATCCTTCCGGCTTAAGCCAACTTCTTCGTACAGCTCCCGATACATCGCTTGCTCTGGGGTCTCTCCGGGGTTTATCCCACCCTGGGGAAATTGCCAGGAGTGCTGGCCATATCGGCGGGCCCACATCACCTGCCCCTGACGATTACAAATTACGATTCCGACATTCGGGCGGTAGCCATCGTCATCAATCACCGGACTACCTCAAACTAAACTTTATATAGAAATGATTGTTTCACACTCCAGTGAGGCGGTAAACCACTCTCTTTCAGCCCTGCGGCCTAATAACATTTGAATAACTCACAAATTTCATCTGAGTTATAAACAGATGACGGAGCCGAAAGACGATTTTATTCACTTTTTCTGTGGATAGAGTTGTGAAGAAGTATGGAATTACCGATGGACAACCCAGATTACTCTTAATGATACGTAAAAATGGCACCCAAACAAAAGCTTTAAATACAGGGTATTACCCTGTTAATTCACTGCATAACATCGGTTAATGTGATGCAGGTCACAGGCAAGATCATTGTATTGATGAAAGATCCACCAGCGTCGGTTTTATCCACAGATTGTGCCAATAAGTTAGGCACATTTTGTCTGATTTTTCGATTTTGACCATACGTCAAGGCTGTAAATGGAACCAGTAGTCAGGGTTATCACCACTTATCCCATTTTTCTGTGGATAACATGGTGTAAGATCCTGTTCATTGTCAGTGACCAGAATTGAACAACCTTTTCGTGCCAGAAAAATTTCGCCTAAAAAGGTTAAGAAAAGCGTTATAAATCATTGGTCTGTTTTCTTTATACAGAACGGGATAAACTCATTCTCGATCGTGTATAACAACTGCTCATTTTTTAACCAATAGGTTCGTTATGTTTTCCCTCGTACCGTTAAGCTCTCCACCTGACAGCGAAGCACAGTTAATGGCCCAGGCCCAGCGGCTGGCAGGCTACTCTTTGGGAGAGTTGGCGCGGCTTGCAGGTTTACCCATTCCGCAGGATCTGAAGCGTGATAAAGGCTGGATCGGTCTCTTGCTGGAGGTGTGGCTGGGTGCCAGCGCCGGCAGCAAGCCGGAGCAGGATTTTGCGGCGCTCGGGGTAGAGCTCAAAACCATCCCGGTGGATAGTCAGGGTAAACCGCTGGAGACGACCTTTGTCTGTGTGGCACCACTGACGGGGAATACCGGGATCACCTGGGAAACCAGCCACGTGAAGCATAAATTGAACCGCGTCCTGTGGGTGCCGGTTGAAGGGGATCGGGCTATTCCACTGGCAGAACGGCGAATCGGTTCGCCGCTGATCTGGAGCCCTGACGAAGAAGAAGATCGGCAACTGCGGCTGGACTGGGAAGAGTTGATGGATATGATTGTCCTCGGCCAGGTTGAGCGTATTACTGCGCGTCACGGAGAGGTGTTGCAATTGCGTCCTAAAGCCGCCAATAGCAAAGCCCTGACCGAGGCCATTGGTACACATGGCGAGCCCATTTTGACCCTTCCGCGCGGCTTTTACCTGAAAAAGAATTTCACCGGCGCCTTGCTGGCCCGCCATTTTTTGTTGAAAACATAGTTTTTCATGGCCATTTTCGTTATATCGCCCGCAATATGAGTATTTTTAAGATTTTACTGCTTTCGGCTTCGTAACTTCTAAGTTATTACTACAATAAGAAGAGTTTGAGCCAGTTAAAGGGGGTGGATATGAAAAAATGGGCAGTGATCATTTCAGCTGTTGGTTTAGCGTTTGCCGTTTCTGGTTGCAGTAGCGATTACGTCATGGCGACAAAGGACGGTCGGATGATTTTGACTGACGGCAAACCCGAAGTCGACGATGATACCGGTCTGGTGAGCTACCGCGATCAGCAAGGAAATTCGATGCAGATTAACCGCGATGAAGTTTCACAAATTATTGAACGATAAAGATTAAGGTCAGCGCCCGCTGGCCTTTTTGATTTTTCTCTTCCCCTTTTGCTTCCCCTCTGCCATGTTTATATTCCTTTGTCGGGAGGTTCCTGACCCATCTTATAAGTCACTATAAAGGAAGCCGGCTATGCATTATCACCGTATCCCCCATAGCTCACTGGAAATCAGTCAACTGGGGTTGGGCACCATGACATTTGGTGAACAAAATAGCGAAGCCGATGCCCATGCTCAACTCGACTACGCCATCAGCCAGGGGATAAACCTGATTGATGTGGCAGAGATGTACCCGGTGCCGCCGCGCCCCGAGACTCAGGGCTTAACGGAAACCTATGTTGGCAACTGGCTGGCAAAGCATGGCAACCGTGAGAAGCTGGTCCTCGCCTCTAAAGTCAGCGGGCCGTCACGCAACAATGACAGCGGGATCCGCCCGAATCAGATCCTTGATCGCAAGAACATTCGCGAAGCGCTGGATGCCAGCCTGAAGCGTCTGCAGACCGATTACCTTGACCTCTATCAGGTACACTGGCCGCAGCGACCAACTAACTGTTTCGGCAAGCTGGGTTACAGCTGGGCCGACAGCGCGCCGGTGGTGACCCTGCTCGAAACCCTGGAAGCGCTGACCGAGTGCCAGCGCGCCGGAAAGATCCGTTATATCGGTGTCTCTAACGAAACCGCGTTTGGCGTGATGCGCTATCTGCACCTGGCCGATAAGCATGATCTGCCGCGTATCGTCACTATCCAGAACCCCTATAGCCTGCTGAACCGCAGCTATGAAGTGGGTCTGGCGGAAGTGAGCCAGTATGAAGGGGTGGAACTGCTCGCCTACTCGTGTCTGGCCTTTGGCACCCTGACAGGTAAATACCTTAACGGCGCGAAACCTGCCGGAGCGCGTAATACCCTCTTTAGCCGCTTTACCCGCTACAGCGGCGAGCAGTCGCAAAAAGCGGTGGCGGCGTATGTCGATATCGCGAAACGTCACGGTCTGGATCCTGCCCAGATGGCGCTGGCCTTTGTTCGCCGTCAGCCGTTTGTTGCCAGCACTCTGCTGGGCGCAACCTCGCTGGAGCAGTTGAAAACCAACGTTGAAAGCCGGCATCTCGAACTGAGTGAAGAGGTGTTAGCCGGGATTGAAGCGGTGCATCAGGTTTATACCTACCCCGCCCCATAACAAAAGCAAAACGGCAACCCAGAGGTTGCCGTTTTCGTCTCTGCCCTCTCCCTTATAGAGAAGGCATCAGCCCGCACAGGTTTACCGCCGACGCTGCCAAATCCACAGCGCCGCAATCGCCAGCGCAAACAACGCGCCAAAGCCCACACCGATACCCACCACCGACACTCCCACCTTCACCGCCAGCGAATAAAGGCCCAGCATCAGCAGCATCGCGATATTTTCGCCCAGGTTTTGTACCGCAATCGCATTCCCCGCCCCTACGGTGTGCTTGCCGCGCTCCTGCAAGAGCGCATTGAGCGGCACCACAAAGAAACCGCCGAACATACCGATCAGCAGTAACAGCGCATAGGCAGGCAACAGCGCGTGTTGTAACGTGAAGAACAGCACCGCCACACCGATGAGGATCCCCGCAGGCATACAGCGCGCCACCGTTTGCAGCGTCACCAGTTTGGCTGCCGCGCCAGCGCCCACCACAATCCCTACCGCAACCATCGCATTGAGATAGGTTGGCGTGGCGTTATCCGTGATACCAAGCGCAACTGGCACCCAAAGAACCAGCAGAAAGCGTAGCGTAACCCCGGCCCCCCAGAACATGCTGGTTCCCAGCAGCGAAAAACGGGTTTCACCGTTATGCCACAGTACGCGCACGGCATTAAAGAAGCTGGCCGTCATTGGCGTAAAGCGCCAGGATTGTCCCGGACGGGCAACCGGGAGACGCGGAATAAAGAGGTTTGCCACCACCGCCCCGGCATAGACAACGGCACACACGCCCAGCGCCGCCAGCACGTGCCAGTCGGCCAGCACACCTCCCGCCATCGATCCCAGCAGAATCGCGGCAATAGTGGAGGATTCCATTAAGCCGTTGGCTTTCACCAGCTTATCGCCGGTCGTCAGCTCTCCCAGAATACCGTACTTAGCCGGCGAGTAAGCTGCCGCCCCCACGCCCACCAGCGTATAGCCAATAAAGGGATTAATGCCGAAACAGATGCTGGCTGCGCCTAGCAACTTCAGGCCGTTAGCGAACATCATCACTCTGCCTTTCGGGAAGCTGTCAGCCACCTGCCCGACAAAGGGGGCAAAAACGATGTAAGCACCCACAAACACCATCTGCAGGATCGGCTGACTCCAGTCCGGATAGAACTGCTCTTTTAGCAGCGCCAGGGTGGCAAACAGCAGCGCGTTATCGCCGAATGCAGAGAGGAACTGGGCGGCGGTCACCGCCATCATCCCTTTCGACCACAGGGAAGTGTTAGTGTGTACTGACTCACGCATGTGGTTGTTCCGCCTCTTCAACCATCCCTTTCAGGGTCACAAAATCGGGTTTCCCGCTGCCCAGCACCGGCAATTGTTTCAGGAAACGGATATCACGCGGTACCGCCAGCTCCGGAATGCCGTGCTCGCGAGCATGCTGCAGCAGTTGCTCGCGCCTAAGCTCGCTATCGGTCGTGAAAAGCACCAGCGCCTCACCTTTACTGGCATCATTTTTTACGACAGTGGCATGAAGTTTATCGGCAGAGACAGAGAGAGCCAGCTGCTCAACCATCTCCAGCGACACCATCTCGCCGGCAATTTTGGCAAAGCGCTTCGCCCGGCCCTGGATTTGCACGTAGCCCTGTTCGTCAAAACGAACAATATCCCCGGTGTCGTACCAGCCGGTCTCGACCTCGCCGTTCACGTTCTCTGCCGTCGGCGCTTCCAGTACGCCCGGGTTTTCAACCCGCAGATAACCGTTCATGACGTTCGGCCCTTTTAGCTGCAGCCGACCCCCCTCTTCAATGCCCGGCACGGCCATCAGACGTGCATCCATACCCGGCAGAATACGCCCGACGGTGCCCGGCTTCGCGGCCATCGGCACATTAATCGACACGACGGGCGCACATTCGGTAACGCCGTAGCCTTCCAGAATGCGCAGGCCAAATTTATCCTGCCAAAGCTGGCGAGTGCTCTCCTGCAATTTTTCCGCCCCCGCCACCACGTAGCGAATCCGGTGGAAGTCGTACGGATTGGCGAAGCGAGCATAGTTACCCAGGAAGGTCGAAGTACCGAAAATCACCGTGCAGTTACGGTCATAGGTCAGCTCCGGCACAATGCGATAGTGCAACGGGCTCGGATAAAGGAACACTTCCGCACCGGTCAATAGTGGGGTAAAGAGCCCAACGGTCAGACCAAAAGAGTGGAACAGGGGCAGCGCAGACATAAAGCGGTCTTTTGCCGTGAAGTCGGCGATAGTTTTAATCTGCTCTACGTTTGCCAGCAGGCTTTTATGACTGTGCACCACGCCTTTTGGGTTGCCTTCAGAACCGGAGGTGAACAGGATAATCGCCGCATCTTCTGGCTGCTGTTTGACCTGCGCAAGACGCGGGGCCAGCAGGTGCGCAAAGATCCACAGCTTATCGCCGGTTGTGACATCGGCTTTTAAATCTTCCAGGAACACCCAGCGTACCTGCGTCAGCTGTTCTGGCAGATGCCAGAGCTTGCCTTTATCGAGGAACTGGCGTGAGGTAAAGATGGTTTTAATCTGGGCGGCGGTGATGGCGCTGGTAAGCCCTTTCACCCCGGAGGTGTAGTTCATCATCGCCGGGATACGCCCGCGTGAGACCGCCCCGAAAATCACCGCGGCGCTGATCCCTGCGTTCGGTAGCATCAGGCCAATTTTTTCGCCCTGCTGGCTATATTTATCCAGGATGCGGCCTACGAACAGGGTTTTGGTCAGCAGTTTGCGATAGGTATCCGGCGCGAAATTGATGTCTTCAATACAATTCTTCTTCGCCCCATAACGATACTGGGCCGAGAGCAGTGATTCATACAGCGTTTCGCGCGGACGCACCGCCATGCGTGCTTCCATCATGATTTGGTGCAACATCTCACCAGCAATTTTGCGGCGATCGCGGGCGCGGGGCGCTTCAGGCATCGGCAAATGAGTAGGCGGCAGAATATGCAGGCTAATACGCGGGAAAAGGCGCTGTTTCACCAGCCCTTTCAGACGGCTGAAATAAGTCAGCTCCGCCCCTTCAATACGCAGCGGTACCACGGTTGCCCCGGATTTAGCCGCCACAAACCCCGCGCCGTCATAAATTTTCATCAGCGAGCCGGTAATAGAGATACGCCCTTCGGGGAAGATCACCACCGGGCGACCCTGCTCAATCAGACGCACCAGATGTTTGATCATCATCGGTTTGGTGGGGTCGAGCGGCACGAAGTCGATCACTTTGGTAAGCCAGCGCATGTACCACTGTTGGCTAACGGAGGTATAGACGGCAAATACGGGGCGCACCGGCAAAAACAGCGCCAGTAAAATACCATCAATAAATGAGACGTGGTTCGGTGTGATCAGTACGCGCTCGGCGCGAAGCGCCTGAGTATCGCCCGTGAGGCGGATGCGGAAAAGAATACGGAAGAGTGTGCGAAAAAACCCAAAAAGCATTTCAACTCCCTTTGCCCTGACAATGTATGGGATGACTATAAATTGTGGCAGATTACACGAGAAGTGCGGCAGGGGCGACAGCTATATCCGGACAAAAAAAAACCTGCGCATCTGCGCAGGTTGGTGCAAGAGATGAGTACGCAGTACGTACCAAGAATTCTCACCAATCAATACCTCTGGGATCTTGATTGTGGCTGTTGGGCACGGGCTTCGCCAGCGTGAAAACGCAAGCGAATGAGCCTAAGTGCAACCAGGTGTGAATATTTCCGCCGCCTGTTACATATTGAGTTACAAGCAAAAAAAACCTGCGTAAGAACGCAGGCTGGTGTAACGCGGTTCATCAACTGACGTTGATTCCACCTATCAATACCTCTGGGATCCTGAATGTAGCAAGGGGGACCGGACGCCAGCCAGCGAACAATCGCAACAGCCTGCGCCAAAGTGTAAGCAAAGATTCATAATCACACGCTCCTGAAACGCCTTGCCGTGTAACGATTACACTGTTTTCGGTGACAACTCCTGCTTTTGTGATCGCCACGATTTTCCCAGGCTTGAATAGACCTCGCTTTTCCGCAACACTGTTAGGTGTGTAAACGCTTACCCAATACTGAAGGTGTTAAATGGCGACAATTAAGGATGTGGCCCGGCTGGCTGGAGTATCTGTCGCCACTGTCTCGCGCGTTATCAATGACTCCCCGAAAGCCAGCGAGGCCTCTCGTCAGGCGGTACTGACGGCGATGGAGTCCCTCAACTATCACCCTAATGCCAATGCCCGCGCCCTTGCTCAGCAGTCTACCGACACCGTCGGTCTGGTGGTGGGCGATGTCTCCGATCCGTTCTTTGGGGCCATGGTGAAAGCCGTGGAGCAGGTTGCCTACCAGACCGGTAATTTCCTGCTGATTGGCAACGGCTACCACAGCGAGCAAAAAGAGCGTCAGGCCATTGAACAACTCATTCGCCATCGCTGCGCGGCGCTGGTGGTGCACGCCAAAGTATTGCCCGATGAAGAGCTCATTCATTTGATGAAGCAGATCCCCGGCATGGTGATTATCAACCGCATTATCCCAGGCTATGAGAAGCGCTGCGTGGCGCTGGACGACCGTTACGGCGCCTGGCTCGCCACCCGCCACCTTATTCAACAAGGCCATACGCGCATCGGCTATCTCTGCTCTAACCATCAAATTTCAGACGCTGACGATCGTCTGCAAGGCTATTACGACGCGCTGCGTGAAAACGGCCTGCCCTGCAATGATCGGCTGGTCACGTACGGCGAGCCCGATGAGAGCGGCGGGGAGCAGGCGATGACCGAGCTGCTGGGACGCGGACGTAATTTTAGCGCGGTGGCCTGTTATAACGACTCAATGGCCGCCGGGGCGATGGGGGTGCTGAACGATAATGGCGTTGAGGTGCCGGGCGAGATCTCACTGATTGGTTTCGACGACATTTTAATATCGCGCTATGTGCGGCCAAGGCTGACCACCGTGCGCTATCCGATTGTTACCATGGCAACCCAGGCTGCAGAGCTGGCCCTTTCCCTTGCTGAGAAACGCCAGCCGCCAGAAATCACCCATGTCTTTAGCCCGACGCTGGTGCGCCGTCACTCCGTTACGCCACCCGCCGAGGCGGTGAGCGAATAACGGTAGAGGTGCACCGTTTTGTCCGGGTACTCCAGCCCATCGCCGATATACTGCCAGCCGTAACGTTCGTAAAAGTCACGGCAGGCAGACCAGAGATGCAGCTCGTGATACCCGGCCTCTGTCGCCCAACGTCGTACATAATCCTGTAGTTGTCCCGCCAGCCCTTGTCCGCGTGCGGCTTCATCCACATACAGCGCTGCCAGCCAGGGAAAGAGATCCTGACGGCTAATCAGATCGCAGCGCCAGAGCCCCACCGTGCCCAGCAGACGCTCGCCGTCGGTGGCGATAAAGGTCAGCGGCAGTGCCGCGGGCGTTTGGCTGTGCTGGACGATACTGGCGAAGAACGCCTGCGGTAATCCCTCACCAAAGGCCTGCCACAACCACTGCGCGACCTGCCCCGCATGCTGGGGGGCGGCGTACAGAGGCTGAATAGTCATACCAGCTTGCCCTGGAAAAGGGGCACCGACTCAAACAGATAGCCGTCAAAATCCGGTGCGTCTTCGTCAGAAAGCTCCAGCAGGCTCTTTTTGACGTTTTCCAGATGCTGAAACATGGCCTGCCAGGCGCCCATCACGTCGCGGCGACGCAATGCCGCCAGGATCGTCTGCCGATCCCCGAGCCACTTCAGACGATAGGCGCGACTGGCAATATGCACATTAAATTGTTGCCACAGCGGACTGCTGTCCATGTGGTGCCAGACGCTTTCGACCGTTGCCAGCAGCATCTGGTTTTGCGTGGCGCCCGCCAGCACCAGGTGGAACATCTTATTGTTGTCCTGGCTATTATCGTTAGCCGCAATCGCCCGCTGCTCCTGCTCAATGATCCGCCGCAGGTTGTCGATATCAGCGCGGGTGGCCATTTTAGCGGCGAAAGCGGCGATATTGCTTTCGAGTAACTGCCGGGCCTGCAGGATTTCAAACGGGCCGACGTCGCTATTGAGGAAACGCTCTTCTTCGTTTTCGTGCTCTTCCGGAATGCGCATCACATACACGCCAGACCCCTGGCGAATATCCACCGTCCCCTGTAGTTCAAGCATCAGTAGCGCTTCACGGACGATGGTACGGCTCACCCCGTAGGTTTCCGCGATATTACGCTCCGGCGGCAGGCGCGATCCCACGGGATAGTGCCCCTGGATGATCTGCAGGCGCAGATCCTCGCCAATCTCCTGGTACTGCTTCTTTTCCGCCGGGACGACAGCCTTATCCACGTTATCACCTGTACTCTTTGTTAATGCGTCGGCCGGGCATCCTCCCGGCCAGTTTGTGCGCTATGTTACCAGAACTGGCACGCTCTTCGCCTACTTCCATTCTTCGTCGAGAGTGAGCGCCAGCACACGCTCATCACGCAGCTGGCGGAACCAACTCGCCGACTTCTTGGGCCGCCGGGCGCGCTGATTATCGAGATCGATCTCAATCAGGCCGTAGCGATTTTTAAAGGCATTCATTGGCGAGACATTATCGGTAAACGCCCACAGCATGTAGCCGTGACAGTTCGCCCCCTCTTCCCGCGCCAGTAGCGTGTAATAAAGATGTTCGCTGATGAACGTGATCCGGTAATCATCTTCTATGACTCCGTCACGGTTGCGGAACTGACTCTCGTTCTCGACCCCCATCCCGCTTTCGGCAACGAACCACGGGATGTTGCGATAGTCGTTTTTGATGCGCATTGCCATGTCATAAATAATGCGCGGATAAATCTCCCAGCCGCGGGATTTATTCATGCGCCGCCCCGGCAGCTCAAAAGGCTCGTAATAATAGGCCGGATGGAAAGGCGTCTCAGGATGCCAGGCTCTGGAGGGCGCCTTAACCCGGTGCGGGTAGTAAAGGTTGATGCCCAGCTCATCGACGGTGTTATCCGCAATTAGCGCCAGCTCCTGCTCGTTGTATTCCCACTGCACATCGTGCTGTGCCAGTAGGGAGAACAGCGCCTGCGGGTAACGCCCGTGAACCAGCGGATCGAGAAAGACCCGGTTGTAGAAGAGATCGTAAATTTCTGCCGCCCGCACGTCATGCGCTGCGCGTGAGCGCGGATAGGTCACCTCCGGGTTGAGTATGCAGCCCACGCTTCCGCTGTAACCTTTTTCGCGAAACAGTTTCACCACCTTTGCCGTCGCCAGCACTTTGTGATGGTTCCACTGCATCCAGGTGCCGGTGTTCTGCTCGTAGGGCCAGCGCAGCGCATCCAGATAGACGCGGGTCTGTACAACGATCGGCTCGTTAAAGGTGAACCAACGCTTCACGACCTTGTGATAACGGGCGAAGACCTGCTCTGCATAACGGGTGAAGAGCTCCACCACATGCTTCGATCCCCAGCCGCCGTAGGTCTCCAGCAGGGTGCCAGGCAGTTCGTAATGTTCGAGGCAGATCATCGGCTCAATGCCCTGGCGATGCATCTCGGCGAACAGTTCATCGTACCAGGCGGCGTAGGTCTCATCGACCACGGCATTTTCATAGTCGATTAAAAAGCGCGACCAGTTGATGGACGTGCGGTAATGGGTCAGTCCCGCCTGTTTCATCAGCGCCACGTCTTCCCTGAAGCGGTTGATGAAGTCGGTGGCCACCGCCGGGCCATAGCCGTTATGCCAGACGTGGCGATCATTTTTGTACCAGAGGTCAATCCAGGAGTCTTGTCCCTCTCGCTTGCCGCTCCAGCCTTCAGTCTGCCAGGCGGAGGCCGCCGCCCCCAGGATAAAATCCTGAGGGATGCTAATGCGTTTTATGCTCATGAAATCCTCATGCGTTATGGGTCGCCTGCTGGTTCTGGGCCTGCTGCGCGGCAATCTCTGCGCGGCGGGAGGCGATTTTCACAAAGGGCAGATAGATAAGTATCGCGGTCACAATGCAGATCAGCTGGGTGATCACCGCCCCCATCGAGCCCGCCGTGGAGAGCCAGGCGTTAATCAGCGGCGGCGTCGTCCAGGGCACCATCACAACGGCTTTACCGGCAAAACCGGTTACGGTGGCGAAATAGCCGATAGAGCCCGTCACCAGTGGGGTGATAATGAACGGTATCGCCAGAATCGGGTTGAGCATGATTGGCATACCGAAGATCACCGGTTCGTTGATATTGAAAATGCCGGGGCCAATCGAGAGCTTGGCGATCTCTTTCATCTCTTTACGTTTGGTGGCGATCATCACCGCGATCAGCAGCCCGATCGTCAGGCCGGAGCCGCCGATGCTCATATAGACATCCCAGAACGGCATGGTAATGATATTGGGTACCTCTTTGCCCTGCTCAAACGCGCTCATGTTAACCGTGATAGCCCCCAGCAGAAGCGGCTCGCGGATCGGTTTAATCATCTGGTTGCCATGAATGCCGATCACCCAGAACAGCTGGGCCACAAACATCAGCAGCAGAATGCCTGGCAGGCTTTGCACCACGCGTTCAAGCGGCTGTTGCACCACCTGATAAACCGCATCGTACAGATACATACCGGTCAACTGATGGAAGACAAAGCCGAAGGTAGCAATAGCGGTGGTGGTGATGATCGCCGGGATCAGCGCAGAAAAAGAGGCAGAAACGTTAGGCGGCACGGTGTCGGGCATTTTGATCTTCAGCCCGGGACGGGTCTCCAGCCAGCAATAGATCTCTACCGACAGAATCGCGATAAACATGCCGAGGAACAGGCTGCGGGTGTCAGAGAATTGGCGCAGCAGCACATCTTTTACCACGTGCATTTCACCATCCACCAGCATCTCTACCGTCGTTGGCGTAACGCAAATAAAGCAGATGACCGCCAGCAGCCCCGGAAAGAGCGATTTAATGCCGTTGATCCGCCCCAGTTCGACGCCGATCAGGAATACGGCGCCGATATTCAGGAAGTTAAGGGTGGCGTAGTTAAGCGCACTGGTGATGGGCTTTAGCGCCGCCAGGAACGAGAGCGACTGAAAGCTGGCCAGGCCGTTTTTCGGATCCAACACCATATTGGAGATCAGCACCGAAAACGCCCCAACGATGATGACCGGCATTAAGGTGATGAAAGCGGATTTTATCGCCATGATATAGCGATAACTGTTGAACTTGGTGGCGAAACTGCCCAGAGAATCGATCAGTTTTTCCTGTAAGGCCATAGGGGTAATACCTCAGTAAAAGGGCTTTTATTGAATAAGGTGTACAGCCGGATACTATTGGCATACCAAAAATAGCTTTCAGCGTCATATTGTTCTGTGACTTGGCTCGCAACGCGGTAAGAGGTATCCCAGATTGTGATTTAGATACACTTTGGTATACCACTTATCGCCCGCGATGCCGCGGGTGGCAAAAAGCGTGATCATGATGGGGGTTTTGCCCTACCCGCCCGGCTTAAGCGCCGGAACGTCTGTGATAAACTGCTTTTATAACGGGAAAGCAGGAATAACGAATGGCAACAATGCTGGATGTCTCACTGCGTGCGGGCGTATCAAAAGCCACTGTATCGCGCGTGCTGAACGGCACAGGTCAGGTTAAAGAGAGTACGCGGCAGCAAGTCTTTAAAGCAATGGAAGAGCTGGGTTATCGACCTAATTTTCTTGCCCGCTCGCTGGCTAACCGTACCAGCAACAGTATTGGCCTGGTGGTCTCCACCTTTGACGGATTCTATTTTGGCCGCCTGTTGCAACAAGCCTCGCGTCAGACAGAAACGCATGGCAAGCAGCTGATTGTTACCGATGGCCACGACACGCCCGAGCGGGAGCAGGAAGCCGTGCAGATGCTGGCGGATCGTCAGTGCGACGCTATCGTGCTCTATACCCGGTATATGAGCGAAAAAGCCATTATGGCGCTGATCAACAGCGTGAAGATGCCGCTTATTGTCATCAACCGTGACGTCAGCCAGGCCCGCGATCGCTGCGTCTTCTTCGAGCAGCAGGATGCGGCGTATAAAGCCGTGGATTATCTGATTCGCCAGGGGCATCGGGAGATCGCCTGTATGACGGTACCGATCCATACGCCGACCGGGAAAGCGCGTCTGATGGGGTATCGTAAAGCGCTGGAAGAACACGGCATTGCGTGGGATGAGAGCCGGGTAAAATATGGCGACGCCGGGATGACGCGGGGCTATGAACTCTGCCGCGAACTGCTTACCGAAAACGTGAAGTTTACCGCCCTGTTTGCCTGTAACGACGATATGGCGCTGGGTTCATCAAAAGCGCTGCACCAGGCGGGGCTGCGTATTCCTCAGGATGTCTCTCTGTTCGGCTTTGATGACGCCCCCTGCGCGAAATGGCTGGAGCCAGCCCTGTCGACCGTCTATCTGCCGATCGACAATATGATCACCACGGCTATCGATCAGGCGATCCGGCTGGCGAACGACCAGCCGATCGAGGCGATCCCGCCTTTTACTGGCACGCTCGTCATCCGGGACTCCGTCGCGCCAGGGCCGGAGTATGATCAGAAGAGTTCCAGCGCCAGTAATTCCTGAATCGTCTGACGGCGGCGGATCAGGCGTGCCGCGCCGTTATCAAACAGCACTTCCGGCAGTAGCGGGCGGCTGTTGTAGTTAGAAGACATCGACGCACCGTAGGCCCCCGTATCATGCAGTACCAGATAATCTCCCGGTACCACGGCAGGCAGCGAACGGGTTTCGACCTTGCCGCCTTCCAGCTGGGTAAAGACATCACCGGATTCACACAGCGGCCCGGCAACCACGGTTTCTACCTGCTCTGCCTGGGTTAAATCGCGCCCGTCGGCGGCCAGCGCGGTAATATGGTGATAACTGCCGTACATTGCCGGGCGCATCAGATCGTTGAATCCTGCGTCGATCAGCACGAAGTGGCGGCTACCCATTGTCTTGACGCTACGCACCTGTGCCACCAATACGCCGGACTCAGCCACCAGGAAACGCCCTGGTTCGATCTCCAGCTTTACCGGATGGCCGAGGTGAGCGGCAATTTTGTCACGCGCGGCGCTCCACAGGCCGTAATAGTGATCGGTATCGATCGCCTCTTCCCCTTCACGATACGGAATAGAGAGGCCGCCACCCGCGGAGATCGCTTCCAGATCCTGCCCGAAATCCATGACCTGACGTACCATGGCACCGCATACCTGCTCCAGATGGCCGTAATCGACGCCAGAACCAATGTGCATGTGAATGCCCACCAGCTTCAGGTTGTACTGTTGCAATACCTCCAGCGCCGCCGGCAGATCGCTATACCAGATGCCGTGTTTACTGTTCTCGCCGCCGGTATTCGTTTTCTGACTGTGACCATGGCCAAAGCCGGGGTTGACGCGCAGCCAGACGCGATGGCCAGGCGAAACCTCGCCTAACTGGGCAAGCATATCTACCGAGCCCGCGTTAACCGGGATCTGCAGTTCATGCACGCGGGCCAGGGTTTCGCTGTCGATCAGATCGGCAGTAAACACAATGGCATCGCCATCGGCTTGCGGATCATAACCCGCCGCCAGGGCACGCTCGATCTCCCCCAGCGATACGGAGTCGACTTTGACACCCTGCTCGCGCATCAGGCGCAGGATATGGATGTTTGAGCACGCTTTCTGAGCGAAACGCACCACATCAAACTGATGCAGCGCGGCGATTTTTTCGCGAACGATCTGTGCGTCGTAAACCCAGACCGGGCAGCCAAACTCCGCAGGCAGGCGCAGCAGATTCTCGGCGTTGAGGGCGGTGTCTGTGTTGTGTAACGAGCGTGGCATGGTCTTCTCCGGTACAAGTTTTTTATGATTACGCCACAGTGCGAACCGAATAAAAAATATCGTTTTATCGTCAGTCTATGCAAAAATGATATGGATAATTTTTTTCCACAGGTCACCGTTATGCCCGCCGTTAACCTACGCCATATCGAAATCTTCCACGCCGTGATGACCGCCGGTAACCTGACCGAGGCCGCACGTCTGCTCCACACCTCGCAGCCCACGGTCAGCCGCGAGCTGGCGCGCTTTGAAAAGGTAATTGGGTTGACGCTCTTTGAGCGAAGCCGCGGGCGTCTGCATCCTACGGTGCAAGGGCTGCGGCTCTTTGAAGAGGTCCAGCGATCCTGGTACGGGCTGGACAGGATTGTCAGCGCCGCCGAAAGCCTGCGTGAATTCCGCCAGGGAGAGTTGTCGATCGCCTGTCTGCCGGTTTTTTCCCAGTCCTTTTTACCGACGCTGTTACAGCCCTTTCTGACGCGCTATCCCGACGTCAATCTCACTATCGTGCCGCAAGAATCCCCGCTACTTGAGGAGTGGCTTTCCGCCCAGCGACACGATCTGGGGCTGACGGAAACCTTGCTCACCCCTGCCGGAACGGAACGTACTGAACTGCTGTCGCTGGATGAGGTGTGCGTGCTGCCCGCAGGGCATCCGCTCAGTCAGAAGAGCGTGCTCACCCCCGCCGATTTTCAGGGTGAGAACTACATTAGCTTGTCGCGCACCGACAGCTATCGCCAGCTGCTGGATTCGCTCTTTAGCGAGCATCAGGTTAAACGCCGGATGGTGGTGGAAACCCACAGCGCAGCATCGATTTGCGCCATGGTGCGCGCAGGGGTGGGAATTTCGGTAGTGAATCCGCTCACGGCGCTGGAGTATGCGGCGAGCGGAGTGGTTATCCGCCCATTTAGCCTCTCGGTGCCGTTTACGGTGAGTTTGATCCGCCCGCTGCACCGCCCGGCCTCCGCCCTGGTGGAGGCATTCAGCGGCTGGTTACAGCAGGGGGCAAAACAGTTTACGGCCGATCTTCTCAGGACAACATAAATTCCACCGCATCTGCCGCGTGGATCGCCGCCGTATCGAAGACCGGAATGGGGCTTTGCTCAGCAGGCACCAGCAGGCCAATCTCGGTGCAGCCGAAGATCACCCCTTCCGCCCCCTGCGCCGCCAGTTTCTCGATCACGCTAAGATAATAGTCGCGCGAGGCATCACTAAAGGTGCCGAGGCAGAGCTCTGCAAAGATGATCTCATTGATGCGCGCGCGGTCTGCTTCATCGGGGATAAGCGTTTCAATGGCAAACTGCGACGTCAGACGGCCCCGGTAAAAGTCCTGTTCCATGGTATAGCGGGTGCCCAGCAATGCTACGCGCGACATCCCGGATGTCGTAATCGCCCGCCCGGTCGCATCGGCAATATGCAGAAACGGCAGCGGGCAACGCGCTTCAATATGCGACGCAACTTTGTGCATAGTATTAGTACAGAGCAGAATGGCTTCGGCCCCCGCCTGCTGCAGGCCCAGCGCCGCGCTGGCCAGCATCTCTCCGGCTTTATCCCAGTCGCCGCTTGACTGACAGGCTTCGATCTCATGAAAGTCCACGCTATGCAGCAGCAGACTCGCAGAGTGCAGACCACCCAGGCGCTGCTTTACGCCCTCATTGATTAAACGATAATAGGGAATGGTTGATTCCCAACTCATTCCGCCCAACAGACCGATCGTTTTCATTCTGCTCCCCTTTCTGGTTTTCCTCAGTGAAGCAAACTTGTGATCGAGTTTCCAGTTCCTTGGTTCAACGTTTTCTTTTTATACGGGCTGAGATAAGTTAATTGAAACAACGTTTCACTCTATATCAGGATACAACCATGTTTATTTTTCATAAAGAGACCCGCCTGGACGATTTGGGCAACGGCGTGACGCGCCGCATTCTGGCTCACGACGGCAAAATGATGGCAGTAGAGGTGAATTTTGAGGAGGGGGCAATTGGCCCGATGCACAACCATCCGCACGAGCAGCTGACCTATGTGCTGTCTGGCGAGTTTGAGTTCACTATCGGTGATGAAAAACATATCGTGACCGCTGGCGATACGCTCTATAAAGAGCCGCATGTGATGCACGGCTGCGTCTGTCTGAAGCCCGGTACGCTGCTGGATACCTTCACGCCGGTGCGCGAAGACTTTCTGAAGTAAATAAGAGGGCGCGGTTAAGCGCCCTTTTCTTTCCTGCCTTTAGGCCGCTACCGCCTCGGGCAGTGGAATACGGGAACTTAATGCCTGGTTCAACAGTACGCTACCGCAAGCGAATAGCCCACCCAGTAATCCCGCCAGCAGTACAATGAGCGCTTTACCTGGGCCGTCTTTATTCACCGGCATAGAAGGGGAAAGCTGATATTTAAACGGCTCTACGTTCACATCTTCAATAGAAAGGTTTTCCAGCTGTTGCAGATAGTATTGACGGTTCTGGAAGTCCGCATTGAGTTCAGCCACGTCCTTGATATTTTTTTCAATCTGCAGTTTCTGCGCGATACCGTCAGCGCCTAACGCCACTGAGTAGTCAGGATCATCCTTCACGGCTTGCCCGTTACTGTAGACCGGCTTTTTGATGCCCGCCGCGTTAGCGACCTCCAGCGAGTAATGCAGGCGCTGAAGATTGGTGTTGTGAATATTGGTCAGGCGCACCCTATCAAGCTGCAGCTGCTCTTTTACCACTTTAGTTTTCAGCGCGATCTGGTTACGTATGTTCTGCATTGTCTCCTGCTCGACGATGCGAGAAACGTAGTTGATATAGCCTTCCAGCACGGTCTGTGCATCGGCTGCCGTTGGCGCGGTAAAGCTCAACGTCCACGAAATATAGGGCGCTTTATCCGCATCTTTTGCGGAGGTGTTATCGGCTGCTTTCATTCTGTCAGCGATGCTGACTACCGCGCGATGCAGCGTCAGGGGATCCATCTCTGAGCCTTTCAACTGTTCCATCACAAAGGGTGAACTCGCCATGTACTCTTCGAGAAGGGACTGCGACTGGAATTTTTTAATGAACATTTTGAACACTTCCGGCCGGTCCACCTTAACGTCAACATCAAGGACTTGTAACGCAACCATCATCTGGCGCAGCGGGTTCCACTGTGTCTGTTCTGCCGGGGTGATAATGGCTTTACTGGTCCATTTCTGCGGGAGTAAAAACGCGATTGCCAGGCCGGCCAACGCAAACGCGAAGGTAATTGCCACGATGCGCTTTTTGGCTGCAAAAAGGGTCTGTAACAACTCCAGAAGGTCTATTTCTCGGGTATTGACTGCCGGGGAGGCATAACGAGGGAAATCGAGGTCCGTGTGTTTGTTGGTATCCATAGATGACATAACCGTTTTTCTTTTAAAGGTGCAGTGCATTTCTGCCTGGCAAATTACGGGGATCCCGATGATACAAGAACCTAAGAATAATCTGAACGCCTGAATGGTATATATGTCGATGGGCTATCAAATTTAGTAGCCCATCCAACAAAAGGATTGCTGCTATAAAATCTCTCCGTTATGCCCCACCCTCCTCTTCCTTTTGGCGAGTGCATTTTTTTGAAATGACGCAAAAATGCCAGCCCCATCACCTTATTGAAACAGCGTTTCGACATCGATCACATTTCCATCATTAACCGAATGACGCGGAAATAAATAGCAATAAAATAAAATAAAACGATGTTTTAGTATTCAAGAAAGACAGTTCGTAAGTTTTGAAAACCAGACACTTCAGTGCGAGGTGCATTCTGAAAATACCCTATTAATCAGCACGTAATGGGTGACTAACCTTCGCATCGCCCTAAAAATTTTCCCTCATGCTAAGGAACACAGGCGTGAGCAGTCTTTACAAATGCAGATTCCGTTTTTTAAACCATTGATCGCCAGGTAGGTATGTATGAATGAAAACAAGCTGCTGGGGTTAGCATGGATATCGCCCTACATAATTGGGTTGATACTCTTTACTGCTTTCCCATTTGTTTCATCTTTCTTCCTCAGTTTTACTGATTACGATTTGATGAGCCCGCCGGTATTTAACGGCATTGAGAACTATCGCTACATGTTTACCGAAGACACCCTCTTCTGGAAATCCATGGGCGTGACCTTCGCGTATGTATTTTTAACCATCCCGTTAAAGCTGGCCTTCGCCCTTGGCATCGCTTTTGTCCTGAACTTTAAATTACGCGGCATTGGATTCTTCCGAACCGCTTACTATATTCCGTCGATCCTGGGCAGCTCCGTCGCGATTGCCGTTCTGTGGCGCGCCCTGTTTGCCATCGATGGGCTGTTAAATAGCTTTATCGGCGTATTTGGCCTCGATCCGGTCAACTGGCTTGGTGAGCCGTCGCTGGCGCTGATGTCCGTTACCCTGCTGCGCGTATGGCAGTTCGGCTCCGCGATGGTCATCTTCCTTGCCGCTCTGCAAAACGTGCCGCAATCCCAGTACGAAGCGGCAATGATCGACGGCGCATCTAAGTGGCAGATGTTCATGAAAGTGACCGTACCGCTGATTACCCCGGTGATCTTCTTTAACTTCATTATGCAGACGACCCAGGCGTTCCAGGAATTTACCGGGCCGTATGTCATCACCGGCGGTGGGCCGACTTACTCGACCTATCTGTTCTCGCTCTACATCTACGACACCGCATTCAAATACTTTGACATGGGTTATGGCGCCGCACTGGCCTGGGTCCTGTTCCTGGTCGTAGCTGTCTTCGCCGCTATCGCCTTTAAGTCTTCGAAATACTGGGTGTTCTACTCCGCCGATAAGGGAGGCAAAAATGGCTGATATTCAACAACTCTCCACGGCGAGAAGCATCGCAGAACGCGAGGTGGCCCGTACGCTGCGTCGTGAAAAAATTAGCGCCAGCATTCGCTATGTGATCCTGCTGTTTGTTGGCCTGCTGATGCTCTACCCACTGGTGTGGATGTTCTCGGCGTCGTTCAAACCGAACCACGAGATCTTTACCACCCTGAGCCTGTGGCCTGCCCATGCCACCTGGGATGGTTTTGTGAATGGCTGGAAAACCGGCACCGAGTACAACTTCGGTCATTACATGCTGAACACCTTTAAGTATGTCATTCCAAAAGTGATCCTGACCATTATCTCCTCCACCATCGTGGCGTACGGCTTTGCCCGCT
>ERZ773187.442-NODE-442-length-40367-cov-9.582903_pt1 | contig 40367 bp, 38 predicted proteins | sample MGYA00511242_ERZ773187 | MGnify/ENA primary metagenome ERZ773187 (study PRJEB29015, sample SAMEA2737744) | human gut metagenome | biome: human gut; feature: human-associated habitat; material: faeces | place: China | collected 2012 ...
CAAGGTCGTCCCCGAGCTGATCGAGTCCATCAAGGCTGTGAAGGCTGAGAAGTAAGCGCACAGTTCGGAAAGGAAACATTAAAACCTGATAGCCGCCGACATAGAAATATGGCGGCGGCTATTGGAGTATCAGGTGAAGATAGATGGGAAAATATAACATGACCATCGGTCAGGTGCTGGGGGAGACCGCACGGCGGTTTCCCGGGCGACCGGCATTGATCGGTGAGGGTTTTCGCTGTTCCTATCGGGAATTGGATGAATACAGCGAGTGCGCAGCGGACCGATTGTGGGCGCAGGGCGTGGGAAGAGGGGCCCATGTCGGCGTCTGGGCGAATGACCAGCCTGCTGCATTTTTGTGCTTTTGCGCCGTGTGGAAGCTGGGGGCCGTTCTGCTGCCGCTCTGCACGGGATATACGAAGGAGGAAATGCTGCACTGCGTGCAGGCGGCAGACATCGACGTGATCGTGGCCGACGGGGAATATCTCGAGACGCTGCGGCGCTTTGAACTGCCGGTGAAGATCCTGCCGCTGCGGACGCTGACGGAAAATCTCTCGCCGCCGACGGAGAAGGTCGAACGGTCGGAGGCCCGCTGTGAGGACATGGACACGATCCTCTTCACTTCGGGCAGCACCGGGAAGGCCAAGCCCGTCTGCACGAACCATCTCGCGCGCGTGAACACGATGTTTGCGCAGGCCGCCGCGCTGGATGCCGACGAGACGGACATATTCTGCATGGCGCTGCCGATGTACCACTGCTTCTCGCTCACGGCGATGGCGCTGGCGGCGGTGGCCGTGGGCGCATGCCTGTGCTTTCCGCCAGACCGGAAGGGGCGCACCATCCTGCGCACGATCGAAAAGGAGCGCTGTACGGTGCTGACCGCGGTGCCGACGCTGTTTTCCGTGCTCCTGAAGCGATACCGCGAGGAGCCGTGTGATCTATCGTCGCTGCAGACGGGCATGATCGGCGGATCGACCTACTCGCCGCAGCTGTATCAGGAGATCTGCAGGACGTTTGATTTCACGCTCCTGCCCTCTCTGGGACAGACAGAGGCCTCGGCGGGCATCACAAGCTGTGCCATCGACGATCCACCGGAACTGCGGCTGACGACGGTGGGGCGCTTTTTCCAGACGGTCGAGGGCTGTATCCGCTCGGTGCGGACGGGGGAGATCCTGCCGCCCGGCGAGGAGGGCGAGATCTGTGTACGCGGCGTTTCGGTCATGCTGGGGTATTACCACATGCCGGAGGCCACGAAGGAGGCCATTGACGGAGACGGCTGGCTGCATACCGGCGATTTGGGCAAGCTGGATGCGCGCGGCTATCTGACGTATACGGGCCGGAAAAAAGAGCTGATTATCCGCGGCGGCGAGAACATCGCCCCCGGTGAAATAGAGAACATCCTGTGCGAGGATCCCCGTGTCGATGTGGTAAAGGTCATCGGCGTGCCGGACAGGCATTATACGGAAGAGGTCTGCGCCTGCGTTGTGAAAAGAGAAGATATGACGGAGGACGAGGTGCGGGAGCTGGTGCGCCGCCGGGCAGCGGCGTTCAAGATTCCCCGGTATGTACTGTTTATGGACAGTTTCCCCCTGCTCCCGAACGGCAAAATCGACCGGAAAACGCTGCAGAAAACGGCGATAGAACGTCTTTCGATTCATTAAAAATAGAGTGCGCATCCGGATGGATGTGCACTCTATTTTTAGTATTCACAAAAAGGTAGGGCCTTTTGTGAATAGTGGATCTCGCTGCGCACTGCGCATTTTTGTGCGCCGTGCGCACAAAAATACACTCTCTGACCCGACATCAACCGTCGGGTCTGCCGAGGCCAGTTCCTTTGGGCCGAGGCCCGCGCAAAGTGTTTTTTGCGGCGTACACGCCGCCGCAAAAACGGATTTCTATTGATGATTCGCGCCGCTGCGGCGGCGCGAACTCTGTGAGACAGTAAATAAAAGGAGGTTCGCATCCTCTGGATGCGAACCTCCTTTTATTTAGAATGCGGGATAGCCGTCCTTCAGGGACTCATCGTAGATGGCGCGCTCGCCGCCGATAAACTTCGGGCGCACGCGCGCGGCCAGCAGAATCGCCGCGCCGATGTGATTCTGCGGCAGTCGGACGGGAACGGCGACCTTCTTCAGGTGCATGCCGATGAGCGTACCGCCGATGTCAAGACCCGCGTCCGCGCGGATTTCCTCGAGCGCCACGGGGTGGCGGAAAGCATTGTAGGCGGCGGTTGCGAAGGAGCTGCCCGCCTTGGGCTGGGGCCTTACATTTACGATCTCCGCATCCGGCACGGCCTCATGCTCGACGATCAGCGCCCGGTTCAGGTGCTCGCAGCACTGCGCGGCGATATACACGCCCGCGGGGCCGAATACGCTGTGCAGCCCCTCGAAAATCGCGGCCGCGACCTCGGGCGTCGACCAGCTGCCGACGTTCTTGCCCACAACCTCACTCGTGCTGCACCCGACGACCACGATCTGCCCCTTGCGCAGATGCGACGCTTCCATGAGCTGCTGTGCGGCGTCCGCCGCCTCCTGCCGCACCTGCGTCAGAAGGGTCTTGTTCTCCACATCATGCACTGTTCCTGCCATGATACACACATCCTTTCTATGCTGCAATGCTGCGGCGGGGCACAGACCCCGCCGCAGCAGTTTTTCTTTCCCGGATTCAGTTTACCACTGGACGGCGATTTTGTCCAGAGCCTTGCTGCCCTTGAGCAGCGCGACCAGCACGAGCGCGATGACGATGCCCGTGACGGCCTGCACGAGGTTGCTGGGGATGCCTGCGGCGGCGCCCATGCCCATGCCGAGGATCAGCCCCTCATAGGCAAAGTAGCCCGCGACCATGATCGCCTCGCCGACAACGCCGCCGACGATATAGGAGACATAGCCCTTGCCCAGCGCCTTCACGACGAGAGCCGCGGCCATCGCGTCGAGGAACTTGATGACGAGCGTGCCGGGGACGAAGGACGCGTAGCCGCCCAGCAGGTCGACGAGCATCGAGCCGATACCGGCCGCCGCGCCGCCCCACCACGGGCCGAGGAGCCAGCCGCTCAGCAGCACCATGCCGTCGCCGGGGTGGACGTAGCCGCCCGTCGGGGTGGGGATCTTGATGACCGTCGTGGCCACATACGTCAGCGCCGCCAGCAGCGCGGCCATGACGAGCTTTCTGATCTTGCTATCTTTCATAAGAAAAAACTCCTTGCTTTTTGTTGATGCTTGCATTATAGTACAATCTGGTATTATGAAAATAACCACGATGATATTATCAATTAATACCAGATGGAGGAGACATGCTGACCTATACCTTTGCCAAGGGCAGCGGCGAGAGCTTATACGAGCAGCTCTACGACCGCATCAAAGCCGATATTCTCACCGGGCGGCTTGCCGCGGGGGAGAAGCTCCCGTCCAAGCGGACGCTTGCCGACCATCTGGAGCTGTCGGTTATCACGGTGAAGAACGCCTATGAGCAGCTCATCGCCGAGGGGTATATCTACAGCCGCGAGCGCAGCGGCTATTTCGTCAGCGCGATGGACTGGCCGCTCAGCGCCGCCGCGGCCGCACCGCAGAAAATTTCGCAGCTGCTGCCGCGCCCGACGTGGTTTCTCGACTTTGCATCCGGCTCGCCCGAGCCGGACGACTTTCCGTTTACCGTCTGGTCGCGGCTCATGCGCCAGACGATCCTCGAGCAGGGGACGCGCCTGCTCGAGCCGACGCCCTATAACGGCGCGGAGGAGCTGCGCCGCGCCATCGCGGCGTACCTGCACCAGTTCCGCGGCATGACGGTGGATCCGGAGCAGATCATCGTCGGCGCGGGCACGGAGTTTCTCTATAACATCATCATCCAGCTGCTCGGACGCGAGAAGTGCTACGCCGTCGAGGATCCGGGCTACAGCAAGATCTCCCAGATCTACGCGCAGAACGGCGTGCGCCTTGTGCGCGTGGGGCTCGACGAGGCGGGGCTCTCGGTGCGCGCGCTGCGGCGCGAGCCGGCGGACATCGTCCACCTCTCGCCGAGCCACCACTATCCGACGGGCATCGTCATGCCGATCGCGCGGCGGCGGGAGCTGCTGCGCTGGGCGGAGGAGAGCGCGGAGCGCTGCATCCTCGAGGACGACTACGACAGCGAATTCCGCTTTGTGGGCCGCCCGATCCCGACGCTGTTCTCCACGGACGAGAGCCAGCGCGTGATCTATCTCAACACGTTCTCCAAGACGATTGCACCGTCCATCCGAATCAGCTACATGCTTCTGCCGCCGCGCCTGCTCGAGCGCTACCGCGAAAAGCTCGGCTTTTATGCCTGCACCGTCTCGTCGTTCGAGCAGTACACGCTCGCGGAGTTCATCCGGCAGGGGCGCTATGAGCAGCACCTCAGCCGCATGAAAAACCGCTACCGCCAGCGGCGCGACGCGGTGATCCGCCTGATCGGTGAGAGCCGTCTCGGCGAGCGCGCGCGGATCATGGAGCAGGACGCGGGTCTGCACTTCCTGCTGCGGCTGGAGACGGCGCTCCCGGACGGGGAACTGCAGCGCCGCGCAGCGGCGCGGGGACTGCGTCTGGCGATGCTCTCGGACTACGACAGCCGCCCGAGCGCTGGACGGGCGCACATTTTGGTGGTAAACTATGCGGGCATGGATCTGAGCCGTCTGCCCGAGGCGCTGGAGCGTCTGGCGCAGGTGCTCGATGAGGAGGAATTGCCATGTACGACGAACTGACGAAGAGCGACCTGAAGAAAATGCAGGAGGAGATCGACTACCGTGTGCAGACGCTGCGGCCGAAGCTGATCGAGGACGTGCAGACGGCGCGCGCCTTCGGCGATCTGAGCGAGAACTTTGAATATAAGTGCGCCAAGCAGGAGAAAAACCGCAACGACGCGCGCGTGCGCTATCTGCAGCGGATGATCAAGACCGCGCACGTCATCGACGATACCTCCGCCGCCGACGCGGCGGGCCTGTGGGACACGGTCGAGATACGCATGGAGACGACCGGCGCGACGCGGAAGATCCGTCTTGTGACGACGCTGCGGCAGGATGCGCTCAAGGGGCTCATCAGCAAGGAGTCCCCCGTCGGGAAGGCCGTCCTCGGCCATCGCGCGGGCGAGCGCGTACAGGTTGAGATGGAAAACGGCCGCAGCTACTACCTCGAGATTCTCTCGATCGAAAAGGGCACGGACGACGACACCGTGCCGATCGGGAGCTTTTAAAACCACGCGTGCAAAGAGCTTTGCCCTTTGCACGCGTGGTTTTTCGCTTCGCTCTGCGTCTCGGCTGGCCGTTGGCCAGCCTGCGACGATCGCTCCGCGCAGGGTGCTTTTTTGCGACGTACACGCCGCCGCAAAAACGGATTGGATCTTTTTCGCGGCTCCCGCGCCGCGAATTCTGAGACTTTTGGATGAATATAAAATGAGAGGGCATCCGTCGGATGCCCTCTCATTTTATATTCATGCTGCGATTGGAAAAATCAGCTTCAAAACGCCGAAGATCACCGCGGAAATCGCGGCGGCGAGCAGGAAGCCCTGGCAAATGCGCCGGCTCTTCGCCGCCAACCTCGCGTCGTCATGCTCATTCTGATACCGGACATAAAACCATCCGCAGCACAGCAGACAGATCAGCGGCGCGAACAAAAGCCCGATCATCGCGACATATCCCATGCAGACCCCTCCCTCTTTTTTCATCACAGTATAGCGGATTCCCCCGCCGCCGTCAAGGTGAAAAAGGATTCGCACACGCGGCACGCCCTTCCTCCTATGGATTTTTCACCAAAGCATGGCCTCCAGCAGCTTTTTGTTTTGTATATCCAAGCTCAATATTCGATTGCAGCAAATATTTATGCATTTTAAGCTTGACATTATTGTATATTTATGTATAATAGTCACATCACATCAAGCTGTGGCCGCCGCAAGCGCTATGCGGCGGGCCACTGGAGGGAGATTCACATGAAAACGATGAAAAAGCTCTGGCTCATGGTGGCGGCCCTGTCCGTCACGACGCTTCTGTGCGTCATCAGTGCGTCGGCCTGCACGATGGTGTATGTCGGCTCCGATTATACCGCGGACGGTTCTACCTTCATGGCGCGAAGCGAGGACTATTCCAACAGCTATAACAAGATTGCCTACGTCAGCCAGCACGGCAAGCACGCCGCCGGCAGCGTCTACGAGGGCTGCTACGGCCTTACCCACACCTTCACCCACGACAGCTACGCCTACACCGCCGTCTCCGACGACAACACCTCCGGCGTCTGCCCCGACTGCGACGGTACCCACGCCCACACCCCCATGGAGGAGTGCGGCACGAATGAAAAGGGTGTCTCCGTCTCCGCCATGGTTACGCTGAACGCCAACAGCGCCGTCAGAAAGGCCGATCCCATGGTCAGCGGCGGCATGTGCGAGAGCGACATGGCCACGATCCTGCTCAGCGAGGCCTCCACCGCCAAGGAGGGCGTGGATCTGCTGCTGAACATCTACAACACCGTCGGCGCTGAGGAGCGCTCCGGCGTGCTGATCGGCGACCAGAACGAAGTCTGGTACGTTGAGAACTACACCGGCACCCAGTACATCGCCGTCAAGCTCTCCTCCAGCATGATCGCCATCAACCCCAACATGGGCGCGATCGGCCTGGTCAGCCTGAACGATACGGAGAACGTCATCGCTTCCGATAAGCTCATTGAGGTCGCACAGCAGGCAGAGACCTTCGTCGGCGATGCCGAGGCCAACACCATCGACGTCTACCAGTCCTACTGCGGCTATGCGACCCGGACGCCCAACGCCCGGCTCGTCGGCGGCGTGAACTACTTCCTGAACGACAGCACCTACACCGCCGATACCCTCAAGGCTGAGGACTTCACCATCTCCAACGTCAAGGACGGCAAGATCGTCACGCTCTACACGAACATCCAGAACAACCTCGGCGCCGTCGACGCCCAGACCATGGTGGACTTCTACAAGGTCGACGGCATCGGCAACACCGGCAACCTCGAGTGGCACATCTTCCAGATCAGCCCGAACGGCGCCATGGAGACCTCCACCATCGAGTGGCTCGCTATGGAGCACGGCCAGTACACCGTCGCCATTCCCTATTTCCCCGTCCTGACGACCGATGTGTACGAGGGCTATCAGTTCGGCGGCGAGTCCACGACCTTTACGACCGAGAAGCCTGACAGCCTCTACGGCGCCTATCCCACAACCAAGCGCGGCGTGGCCGGTTATCTGGTTCTGCCCGAGGGCTGGGAGAATGGCTACTACTGGACGGTCGATGCTCTGTCCAATTACGCGCTCTCCGATCTCTGCTCCGACGCGGATCGGGAGATGATCCACAAGCAGCTCGCCGTTATGCAGCAGCTCTGCTATGACAAGGCCGCCGAGATGCAGAAGGCCATTGCAGGCATGAGCACCGACGCCGCCAAGGAGTACGCCACCGCGCAGAGCGCCGCGCTCGCCAAGCAGGCGCACGAGCTGACGCTGCAGCTCTACAAGCACGTTGTCACCGGCGAGCACGTCTATGGCGACTGGGAGGTCACGACGCCCTCCACCTGCCTGACCGAGGGTACCGAGACCCAGACCTGCCAGTTCTGTGACGCGACGCAGACCAAGTCTCTGCCGCTCGGCGACCACAGCTGGAACGAGGGCGTTGTGACGATCGAGCCGACGACCGCGGCCGAGGGCATAAAGACCTACACCTGCACCGTCTGCGGCGAGACGAAGACCGAGACGATCGCCGCCCTGTCTGCCGAGACACCCGAGACGCCTGCGGCTCCCGGCGCGCCCGCTTCCGCCGAGACAGGCGACACCGTCCAGCCCGTCCTGCTCGCCGCAGTGATGGTGCTGTCCCTGACCGGTGCGGCTGTGCTTCTCAAGAAGAAGCTGCTCGTCAAGTAATTCGGCTTCACAGAATAATAAGCAAAAAGGGAAGACCCCGCGGGGTCTTCCCTTTTATGTTTGTAAAAAAGACCGATGGTCTTTTCCACCCCTGCGCTGCATACATTGGCCGCAGGGAGGGGAGATACGATGCGCAAACGACTTTATCGGGCGGGGCTTGCGTGGCTGATGGCGGTGGGCGTGGCGCTGCTGCTGCGCTGGCTGTATGTGGTGTGGCCGAATACGCTGACCGCCGTGCTCACGCCCGTAAGCGCCAGCCCGTGGGAGTGGGGCAAGGCACTCTACTGGCCGGTTCTCGCGGCGCTGCTGCTCCTGCGGTGGATGGCCGCGGACGAGACGGAGCGCCCAGCGGGCAGGGCGTGGTGGCTCGCGGCGGCGCTGCCGCTTGTGATGACGGGCGCATGCTGGGCGCTGGGGGCGGCGGGGGAGAGCATCCTCTGGATCTGGCTCGCGGTGCTGACACTGGGGCTCCCGGCGGGACTTCTGCCGCGCGGGCGCGGCTCGGCGCTCCTGCCGCTGACGCTCGCGGTGCTGCTCGGCGCGGCGTATCTGCTCTTCACGGTGCTGCCGCCGCTCGGCGGGCCGTTCACGGATCCGGCGGATGTATCCGCGCTCGCGTCGATTCCGTACTAATCGGGACTTGAGCCGCCTGCCGTTTTGTGGTAAACTGGGAGAAAATCAATGTTCGGGAGGATACACAGATGAGAGGAACCGTGGACGGCAAGCGGGTATACCTGTCCCCCGTGTCGGAGTGGGAGATGCAGAAACAGCTCGATGCGGGCGAGAAGCGCTATGAGGAGATCCTCAAGGCCTGCCGCAAGGATCCGGACCGCTGGTACTGGTACACGGATTGGACCGTGCACAGCAAGCTCATCGGCTGTCCGGTGGGGACGATCCGCTTCAGCGGCCCGCCGCAGGGCGGTGTCCTGTCGCTTACCTGCGAGATCAAGGAGCAGTACCGCCGTCAGGGCTACGGCGCGGAGGCCGTGCAGGCGGCGCTGCAGTGGGCGAACCGCCGCGGCGATATGTACTTCACCCGCGTACAGGTGGAGGACGCCGCGGGCGAGGCGCTCGCGCGCAAGCTGCAGTTCAAGCCCCTGCCCGGCAAGGCGGGCGTCTGGATCACGGAGCGCCCGCGCGCGAAGTGGCTGGCGGGCTATCTGCTGGTGGGCCTGATGATCGGGCTGATGATCGGCCAGCTCATGAAGGCTGCCACGCAGGGGACGATCATCGGTGCGGGCGTCGGGCTGGTGCTGGGTGTGGTGCTGTTTCTGCGGGATGCGAAACTGCGCCGCGGCGTGCGCGAGCGGCTGCTTGCGGAGAATCGGGAATAAACGGACAGCCGGGGAGTGAACTGCACCCCATTTGTTAGACAGTATGATATACTATCTAACAAGTGGGGTGTTTTGCTATGCCAAAAGGAGTAGCAAACAAACGATATACGCCAGAATTCAAAAAACTGGTGATTGAAACCATGTGGGTCACGGATGTGACGGAGTTCAGACTGTTCGGAGAAAAACTCTATCTGTCCCCGATTCTCGATCTGCACAGCAGCGATGCAGTATCAGCGGATGCTCCGCGAGAAGGGTATCCGGCAGAGCATGAGCCGCAAGGGAAACTGTCTGGACAATGCTGTGATAGAAAATTTCTTCGGACTGCTCAAAAGTGAGCTGCTGTATTTGCAGGAGTTTCAATCCATGGAGCACTTCAAGCAGGAACTGATTGAATACATGGATTACTACAACAACCACAGGATCAAGGCAAAACTGAAGGGCTTGCCGCCTGCAATTCACAGACAGCAAGCCCTTTCGGCTGCTTGAACAATTTTTACTTCAAAATATTGTCTAACTTTTGAGGGTCACTTCAAATCCTGCGCGGCCTGCATATTTACTCCGTAAAATGAACGTGCGAAAAGATATGATCCTGACAGAAGCAGTGATACCCCACGCACTTGCTGCAGTAGCGGAACTGCAGATCGGGATAGTCTGTGTCCGTGCGGCCGCAGACGGCGCACTTGTGGTGATAGCCCACGTTCTCCTGCCGCTGCTGCTGGTGGACGGCCTGGCGGAACTGCGTGGCCTGACGCGAGTTGCGGTAGCGGCGGTTGCTGTTCAGACGCTGGATCTCCGGCCAGATGAACACGATGAAGTTCAGCATCGCCACGATCGGCAGCACCACGCCGACAACGCTGCCGCGCACGAGCGACTGGATGATCCCGAGAACAAAGACGGCGCCGTCGATATACGCGAGCCACTTCATCTTCACCGGGATGATGAAAAACAGCAGCACCTGCACGTCCGGAAACAGCACAGCGAAGGCGAGGAACATCGACAGGTTCACATAGCCCGTGCCGTAGATCGTGAGGTAGTGGTTGCCGGTGATCAGGCTCACGATCACCACGCCCAGCACCGTCAGCAGCGCGCCGCTGAGGTAGTAGAGCGTGAAGCGCGCCGTGCCCCACTCGCGCTCGAGCGAGGAGCCGATCCAGTAGTAGAAATACAGCGCGACGATCAGCCAGAACGGGCGCATGTCGCCGGGGACGAAGATGAATGTGACGATGCGCCAGATCTCCCCGTGCAGCAGGCCGTTGAGATTGAAGGACAGGAAGCTCAGAGCGTTTGCGTCGTTATTGCGCGTGAGCACCATAAGAATATAGACCGCCGCCGTTCCGATGACGATGTAGCGCATCAGGTTCGGGATGCCGAAGCGGGGGTGGCGGGCGCAGAAGCGATCCACCGCGTCATAGATTTTTTTCAAAAGGGGAACCTCCCATACAGATTCAGTAGCTCTGATTATACCCGATACGGCCGGAAAAGTCATGACTTTTTTTTAAACATTCCAAATAGGCGCGCAGGCCGTAAAAACAGACAAAAAAGCAAAAACGGCGGTTGACAAAACCTGTGAATTGTGTCATACTACTAATAGAATGTTCAGCAGCCCCACAATTTCATACCTTATCGAGAGTGGTTGAGGGATCGGCCCGATGAAACCACGGCAACCTGCCCGAAAGCAAGGTGCCAAATCCGACGTATGCTGAGCGCGGAAGTGATAGTCCCGCGTTCGTCCTTCGACAGATGAGGAGCAATTTACAAGCACGATCCGTCGAACAGCGGAGCGTGTTTTTTATTTGCTGCTCCGTATTTATCCGTGGGGTGCGCTGCATGTTCTGAAAATTTTCGCTGTAAAGGAGCAACAACACCATGGCAAGACGACTGTTTACTTCCGAATCCGTGACCGAGGGGCATCCCGACAAGATCTGCGACCAGATCTCCGATGCCATCCTCGACGCCATCCTTGAAAACGACCCCAACGGCCGCGTGGCCTGCGAGACATGCGCGTCCACGGGATTGATCCACATCATGGGCGAGATCACGACGAGCTGCTACGTCGACATCCCGAAGATCGCGCGCCAGGTCGTGCTCGACATCGGCTATGACCGCGCGAAGTACGGCTTCGACGGCAACACCTGCGCCGTCATCACCAACATCGACGAGCAGTCCGGCGACATCGCAATGGGCGTCGACAAGAGCCTCGAGGCCAAGGAGTCCGGCGAGGCGGAGCTCGACAACGGCGCGGGTGACCAGGGCATGATGTTCGGCTACGCCTGCGACGAGACACCCGAGCTGATGCCGCTGGCGATTTCCCTCGCGCACAAGATGGCCAAGAAGCTCACCGACGTGCGCAAGGCCGGTCTGGTCGACTATCTGCGCCCCGACGGCAAGACCCAGATTACCGTGGAATACGACGAGAACGGCAAGCCCTCCCGCGTGGACACGGTGGTGCTCTCCACCCAGCATGCCCCCGATGTGACGCTCGAGCAGATCCGCAAGGACATGATCGAGCTGGTCATCAAGCCCACGATTCCCGAGGGCCTGATGGACGATGAGACGAAGATCTACGTCAACCCCACCGGCCGCTTTGTTATCGGCGGCCCGCAGGGCGACAGCGGTCTGACCGGCCGCAAGATCATCGTCGATACCTACGGCGGCAGCGCGCCCCACGGCGGCGGCGCCTTCTCCGGCAAGGATCCGACGAAGGTCGACCGCAGCGCGGCCTACGCCGCCCGCTGGGTGGCCAAGAACGTCGTGGCCGCGGGCCTTGCGAGCAAGTGCCAGGTGCAGCTGGCCTACGCCATCGGAGTGGCGCGCCCGGTGAGCGTCCTCGTCGAGACGTTCGGCACCGGTGTCGTGTCCGACGACGCGCTGGAGCAGGCCGTGGAGAAGGTCTTTGACCTGCGCCCGACGGCGATCATCCGCGACCTCGACCTGCGCAAGCCCATCTACCGCCAGCTGGCGGCCTACGGCCACATGGGCCGCGAGGAGCTGGGCGTCAAGTGGGAGCAGACCGACCGCGTCGACGCGCTGAAGGCGGCTCTCGGCAAGTAAAACAAGAGACAAAGAAGGAGACGGCGTTTGCCGTCTCCTTTTTTTCACCGAAGAGATGTTTTTACATAGGAAGAGATGTGTTCATTGACTTTTCAAACGAAACAGGTATAATGATCATGCGGGAGTGTGCCCCGCAAAAAGGATACTGGATCCAGCGATGCGGTGCAGCCGCCGGTCGTAAAGCCCCCCGCGGGTCAGGCAGCGGTGCAGGAGAAAGGGGACAAGCCCCTGCGCGAACGGCACTGTGAGCGTGAGGATCCGCCGAGGCGGCGCGGCGCGCCGCTGGGACGAAAGTCCGCCATTGCAGCGGCGCTGTGAGAAGGCAGGCGGGATCCGCAGCCGGGAGACCCCGGCGCAGCGCGAGTCAGGAGACCTACACCGTGGAGGATCACACAGCGGCGGGCGAATTCTCCGCAGAGCAGACAGCGTATGTCATTTGCCGGCCGTTCCTGCGGGAGCGGCCGATTTTTTTGGCGCGCCCGCGCCGCACGGATTTTCATAGGAGAGGAGTTATACTATGAGTTTGTTTGAAGAGCCGCGTCCGGAGCCGCAGACGGAGCCGGAGAAGCCGAAGAGAAGCAAAAAGAAGCTGCTGTCGATCGGAATCGGCGCGGCGCTGGTCGTGGCGGTGCTCGTGACATCGGTGCTGGTGGCGTCGTTCGGACAGGGAGGGAAGCCCTCCGACAACGTCGTGAATGACCCGCAGCAGAGCGAGATTGTCACCCCGGACGACACCGAAACGCCCACAGACGAGACGCCGGACGCCGAGACGCCTTCGGACGATCAGCAGACGCCCGCAGATAATGTGGAGACGCCGTCCTCGGGTACCACGGGCGGCAAGCAGGAGATCAACCCCTCGACGGGGAAGGACAAATACCAGACCGACCCCGTCCCGGAGGGTAAGCCTACACCCACGGAGCCGGAGGATACGACGGCTGACACGTCGAAGCAGCACACCTGCACCATTTCCATCACCTGCAAGACGATCCTCGACAATATGGACAAGGTGAAGGAGTCGAAAAAGAGCATCGTGCCGTCCAACGGCGTGATCCTCGGCACGACGACGGTGACGTTTTCCGAGGGCGAGAGCGTTTTTGACGTGCTGCAGCGCGTCTGCCGCGAGCGCGGCATCCACATGGATTCCAACTTTACGCCGATGTATAACAGCGCCTACGTCAAGGGCATCGCGAACCTCTATGAGTTTGACGTCGGATCCCAGTCCGGCTGGATGTACAAGGTCAACGGCTGGTTCCCGAACTACGGCTGCTCGCGCTACACGGTGCAGCAGGGTGACGAGATCTGCTGGATGTATACCTGCGTGGGCTACGGCGAGGACATCGGCGGCGGCTACGCCATGGGCGGCTGACCGCGCAATTTGATGAACTGATTGATGAAAGGAGAGAGCACATGAACCGGCGCGACGCCTTTTCCGACTGCCATCCGGCGGTGAATTTTCTATACTATGCGCTGGTGCTCGTGCTCTCGATGAGCCTGATGCAGCCGGTGTGTCTCGCGATCTCGCTGCTGTGCGCATCGTGGTATCTCCTGCGCCTGCAGGGGTGGGACGCGCTGTGGCAGAAGCTGCGCTGGCTGCTGCCGGTCATGGCGCTCGCGGCGGTGATGAACCCGGCCTTCACGCACCAGGGCATGACGATCCTGACGTATCTGCCGAGCGGCAACCCGCTCACGCTCGAGAGCATCCTCTACGGGCTCGCGGCGGCGGGGCTGCTCGCAAGCGTCATTTTGTGGTTTTCGAGCTTCAGCGAGGTCATGACCTCCGACAAGTTCATCTACCTGTTCGGGCGCGTGGCGCCGGCGCTGTCGCTGGTGCTGTCGATGACGCTGCGGTTCGTGCCGCAGTTCCGCGCCCAGCTCCACACGATCAGCGAGGCGCAGCGCACACTCGGGCGCGACGTCTCAAGCGGCAGCGTTCTCACGCGCCTGCGCATCGTCCTGCGCACGTTCTCCATCCTGATTACATGGAGTCTGGAGACGGCGATCGAGACGGCGGACAGCATGAAAAGCCGCGGCTACGGCCTGCGCGGGCGGACGAGCTTTTCGATCTTTCGCTTTGACGAGCGCGACCGCATGCTCACGCTCTGGCTGTGTATCAGCGGGGGGTATGTCATCGCGGGCTGGATCGCGGGCGGACTTTATTGGCAGTATTACCCGATGCTGCTCGGCGCGCCCGTGCGGCCGATCACCGTCAGCTTTCAGGCGGTGTATCTGCTGCTGTGCCTGACGCCGGTGCTGCTGGATCTGGCGGCCGACCGGCGCTGGACGAACATGACGAAACGAGAGGAGCGAGAGACGGCATGAGTGAACTGCTGCGTATGGAGCACTATACCTTCCGCTACCCCCAGCAGCGCCGCGCGGCGCTCGACGATGTGTCGCTGCGGGTGGAGCAGGGGGCGTTCATGGTGCTCTGCGGCCCGTCAGGCTGCGGTAAATCGACGCTGCTGCGCCAGCTCAAGACCGTGCTCGCGCCGCACGGCGCGCGCGAGGGCGCGATTTTCTTCGACGGCCGCCCGCTCGCGGACGTCTCCGAGCGCGAGCAGGCGAGCGGCATCGGCTTCGTGCAGCAGTCCGTGGACAAGCAGACCGTGACCGACAAGGTCTGGCACGAGCTGGCCTTCGGGCTGGAGAGCCTTGGGCTGGACACGCCGACCATCCGCCGCCGCGTGGCGGAGATGGCGAGCTTTTTCGGCATTCAGGACTGGTTTTACCGCGAGGTGGCGAGCCTTTCCGGCGGACAGAAGCAGCTTTTGAGCCTTGCCTCCGTCATGGTCATGCAGCCGAAGCTCCTCATTCTCGACGAGCCGACGAGCCAGCTCGACCCCATCGCGGCGTCGGATTTTCTGGCCGTTCTGGGACGCATCAACCGCGAGCTGGGCACGACGATCCTTCTGACGGAGCACCGGCTGGAGGAGGCGTTCCCACTGGCGACGAGCGTGGCCGTCATGGACGGCGGCCGCCTGCTCGGCGTGGGGACGCCCGCCGAGGTCGGGCAGATGCTGCGCGGCCGGGGGCACGGGATGTTCCTCGCGATGCCCGCGGCGATGCGCGTGTGGGCCTCGGTCGAGAGCGACTATCCCTGTCCGGTGACGGTGCGCGAGGGACGCGATTTTCTCGAAAAGCGGGCGGCGGCGCAGCCGCTGCTGCCCATCCCGGCGGAGGATATTCCGGGTCACGGCGAGTGCGTCCTGCGTGCCGAGGGACTCTGGTATAAGTACGAAAAGGACAGCCCCGACGTTGTGAAGGGCTTTTCCGTCGAGGTCGGGCGAGGCGAGTTCGTCGCCCTCCTAGGCGGCAACGGCGCGGGCAAGAGCACGAGCCTGCGCCTGCTCGCGGGCGGGCTCAAGCCCTACCGCGGGAGCGTGTCGCACACGGGGCGCATCGGCGTACTGCCGCAGAATCCGCAGGCGCTGTTCGTAAAAAAGACCGTCCGCGAAGACCTGTTCGAGGTGTTCGACGGGCAGAAGCTGCCCAAGCAGGCACAGCAGCAGCGTGTGGAGCAGATCGTGGCGCTCTGCCGCCTGACGGAGCTGCTCGACCGGCACCCGTATGACCTCTCCGGCGGCGAGCAGCAGCGCGCGGCACTGGCAAAGGTGCTGCTGCTGCAGCCGGACATCCTGCTCATGGACGAGCCGACAAAGGGGCTCGACGCGGAGTTCAAGCAGGCATTCGCCGCCATTGTGCAGTCGCTCCTCGCGGGCGGCGTGACGGTTCTGATGGTGAGCCACGACGTGGAGTTCTGCGCCCGCTGGGCGCACCGCTGCGCGCTGTTTTTCGACGGGAGCATCGTCGCCGACGCCGCGCCGCGTGCCTTCTTCTCCGGCAACAGCTTCTATACGACCTCCGCCAACCGCATGGTGCGCGGTCTGCAGCCGCAGGCTGTGACGCCCGAGGACGTGATGGCCGTCATCGGCGGCGAGCTGCCGCCCGCGCCCGAGGTCGCGCACCGCTATGCGCCGCTGCCGGAGCCGGCGGAGGAGAGCACGGCCTGGAAGCCGAAAAAGCTCCCGTGGTGGCGCAGGGCCATCGCCGCCGTCGCGGCGGCTGCGGCACTCGCCATTTTCTGGAAGGCCACGCAGGATACCGACCTCTCCGCTCTCGTTGGCGGCGGCACGCTGACGCAGGAGGGTCTGCAGACGGCGGGGCTTTACGGCGTGTTCCTGCTGAGCCTGTTCGTGCTGATTGCCGCTGTCGGGCGGCGCTCGCCGCCGCTCGTACAGGTGCAGACGGCGGTGGAAAAGCGGAAGCTCTCGCGTCGGACGGTCGCGGCGGCAGTGATGATCCTGCTGCTCATTCCAGTGACGCTGTTTGTCTCCGTGTACTATCTCGACAACAAGAAGTATATCTTCACGGCGCTGCTCGTCATGCTCGAGTGCATGCTGCCGTTCTTCATGGTCTTCGAGGGGCGAAAGCCGCAGGCGCGTGAGCTGGTGCTCATCGCGGTGCTCTGCGCGCTCGGCGTGGCGGGGCGCGCAGCGTTTTTCATGCTCCCGCAGTTCAAGCCCGTCATGGCCCTTACGATCATCTCCGGTGTCGCGCTCGGCGGCGAGACGGGCTTCCTCGTGGGCGCAGTGACGATGCTCGTGAGCAACATCCTGTTTTCACAGGGCGCGTGGACGCCGTTCCAGATGTTCTGCATGGGCATCATCGGCTTCCTCGCGGGCGTGCTGTTCCGCAAGGGGCTGCTGCGGCGCAGCCGGGGGGCGCTGTGCGTCTTCGGCGCGCTCTGCGCGCTCATCATCTACGGCGGGCTGATGAACCCCGTCGCGGCGCTGCTCGCGCGGCAGGAGCTCAACTGGCAGACGCTCGTGGCGTACTATATCACGGGCTTCCCCGTGGACTGCGTCCACGCGGTGGCGACGTGCTTCTTCCTGCTGGTCCTCGCCGAGCCGATGCTCGAAAAGCTTGATCGCATCAAGGTGAAATACGGCATCGTGGAGTAACTGCGTCTTGACAAGCGCCGCCGGACATAGTACGATAGAAAAAATAAATGGACTGAGTGTCCGCGCCGCCGTCCGGGCCGCGCGGGAGAATAGACAATACGGGTGCAATTCCCGGACGGTACCGCCGCTGTGAGCGCGGAGACCGCCGCAGCATGGTGAAAGCCGATCATTGGGAAACCGAGAAGATCGCCTGCGGCCGTTGACGAGGCGCGAGTCAGAAGACCTGCTCAGACCGGAAAGACCCGCATCCCCGCGCGCATCGGGGACGGGATGCATTTGCGCGGAAACACGGCCGCGGCGATGGACAGACGCATCGCCGCGGCCGTTTTTATTTTGTCAGCCGAGACGGCTCTGCCGTCAGCTTTCCATGAGACGGGAGGGGTCCAGCCAGACCCCTCCCCCTATAAAAAACCGAGAGAGGAGCGAACTGCAATGCATGTGAGCTGGTTTAAAAACGAGGAGCATCTGGTCTATATCAACGGGGAGACGGAGCTCCCGGCGCTGGAGAAGGCGCTGAAGTTCCCGGGCCTGACGGCGGCGGCCGCGCAGCTGCGCGACCACCCGACGGCAGAGGGGCTGACCGTCAAGGGGCCCAAGCGCACGAGCGCTCGCCTGTTCGTGCCGGATCTCGTCTTTGACGAGCACATCGAGATGGGCGAGAACATCTTCTTCTATATGGGCGAGCTTTCGGAGTGCTACGTCATCTATTGGCCGGACAGGCCCGTGGCGGAGGTGCAGCATGGATAAGTGCGAGGCGCTCTCCACCAAGCCCGAGGAGTGCCGTTACTCCTTTATGCAGCACACGGCGTGCGAGTTCTTCCCCTGCCACAAGACGGCGCATCCGGAGGACTTCAACTGCCTGTTCTGCTACTGTCCGCTCTATACGCTCGGGGATCAGTGCGGCGGTAACTTCGCCTATATCGGCGACGGGATCAAGGACTGCAGCAACTGTCTCCTGCCGCACGGGCGCGGCAGCTACAGCTATGTGACGGGCAAATTCGGTGAGCTCGCGGAGCTGGCGAAGAAAAACCGGAAACAGCAATAAACAAGATTAAGGGCGGCTGGATCAGCCGCCCTTATCTTCACCAAAAGAGCAGAGCTCCTTGTAAAAAAGCATGCTGGAAATTTCCGGGAGAATCGTGTATACTGAGAGCATTGAGAAAGCGAGGAAAAACCCGATGGAGCGACGGACGCTGAAGAAAAAACTATATCTCTCCGGGATCGACGGCCGCGCCGCGCAGCTTGCGCGCGAAAATGGGCTGGGCTATGAGATCGCGGACTTCTGCTATGCGCCGGTGCTGGAGGATCCGATGCGGCGGGCGGAGGTGCGCGCGCAGATGGCGGGCATCGGCCGCTTCTGGCTGCATGCGCCGTTTGCGGAGCTGGCGCCCTGTGCCATCGACCCGCTCGTGCGGGAGGTCACGCGCACGCGCTACCGCCAGACCGTCCGTCTGGCGCGCGAACTGGGTGTGAACCGGCTCGTCATCCACGGCGGGTTCGTGCCGCAGGTGTATTTTCCCGAGTGGTACATCGAGCAGTCGGTGCAGTTCTGGCGGGAGTTCCTGCGGGAGCTGCCGGACGGGATGACCGTCGCGCTCGAAAATGTGATGGAGCCGGAGCCGTCGCTGCTGGCGGAGATCGCGCGGCAGGTGGACGATGCGCGTCTGGGGCTCTGCCTCGACGTGGGGCACGCGAACACGTTCGTGAGCCATGTGCCGCCGTTGGAGTGGATCGCGCCGATGGCCCCGTGGTTGCGGCACGTCCACATCCACGACAACGCCGGGCAGATGGATCTGCACGACCCGCTCGGAAAGGGCGTGATCCAGATGGAGCGGGTGCTCGACGAGATCGTGCGCCTTGCCCCGGCGGCGACGTTTACCATCGAAAATCAGGACTGCGCGCCGTCGATCGACTGGCTGCGGCAGAAGGGCTATCTGGGAGATGGATGATATGACACGGCAGGGACTGACAGAATGTATCGCCGCCATCCGCGGGGCGGACCGGGCGGTCATGGACGCGGCGCGCCGCCGTCAGGCGGAGCTGGCCAAGCCGCCGGGCAGTCTCGGCAGGCTCGAGGACTACTCCGTCCGCATGGCGGGCATCACCGGCGAGGTAAAGCCGACGCTTGAAAAATGCCGCGTGCTCGTGCTCGCGGCGGACAACGGCGTCGTGGCGGAGGGTGTCTCGTCCGCGCCGCAGTCGGTCACGCTGCAGCAGGTGTTGAATATGACGCGCTATAAGACGGGCATGTCCTCGCTGGCGCACTATTTCGGCGACGATGTGGTCGTCACGGACGTCGGCGTGAACGCGGAGATCAAAAGCCCCGGCGTGCTTGCGCGCAAGGTGCGCTATGGCACAGGCAATATCGCCCGCGAGCGCGCGATGAGCGAGGAGGAGACGCTGCGGGCGATGGCCATCGGCATGGAGTTGGCCGCGCAGGCAAAACGCGACGGCGTGGGCGCCGTCGGCATCGGGGAGATGGGCATCGGCAACACGACGACGTCGTCCGCCGTGCTGGCCGCGCTGACCGGCGCGCCGGTCGAGGCGCTCACGGGGCGCGGCGGCGGCCTGACGGACAGCGCCTTTGAGACGAAAAAGCGCGTCATTCAGCAGGCGCTCGACCTGCACCGCCCGCCGCAGGACGACCCGGTCGCGGTGCTGTCCATGGTGGGGGGGCTGGATCTCGCGGCGATGACGGGGGCGTTCCTCGGCTGCGCGCGCGAAGGCGTGGCCGCGGTCGTGGACGGGTTCATCTCCGTTGTGGCGGCGCTCTGCGCGGCGCGGCTGTGCCCGGCGGCGAAGGACATGATGTTCCTCTCCCATGCGTCCTACGAGGCCGGCTACCGGCTGGCGGCGGACGAGCTGGGGCTGGAGCCGTGCCTGCTGCTCGGCATGCGGCTCGGCGAGGGGAGCGGATGCCCGCTCATGTTCCGCGTGCTGCAGGGCGCGTGCGCCGTGCTGCGGGATATGGCCACCTTCGCCGAGGGGGAGATTCAGGACGACTATCTCGCGCCCATCCGCGCGATGGACGCGTTTACGGTGGAGAACACATGAGAATTCTGCTGATTGGCGGCAGCAAGAGCGGCAAGAGCACGATGGGCCAGCGCCTGACGCGCGCGTTCGCCGCGGGCGCGCCGATGTACTACTGGGCAACAATGGAGCCGACGGACGAGGAGGATCTCGCCCGCATCGCGCGCCATCTCAAAGACCGCGAGGGCTGGGGCTTTGAGACGGTTGAGCGCGGGCGCGACCTGCTCCCGGCGCTGGAGAGAATCGACCCCGCGGGCGCGGTGCTCTTTGACAGCATTACGGCGCAGCTCGCCTGCGAGATGTTCGGCGAGACGATTGACAAAACCGCCCCGGCGCGCGCCGGGGAGGAGCTGCTCACCGTGAGCCGGTATCCGGAGCACTTTATTTGCACCTGCGACGATCTCTGGCGCGGCGGCGGACGCTTCGACGAGTGGACGGAGCTGTACCGCGCGGGGCTGGCGCAGATCTGCCGCCGACTCGCGGCGGAGTTCGACGTCGTCTGCGAAATGACGGCGGGCGTGCCGCATGTGTGGAAGTGTGATGCGGTGGCAGGGATGCCGCATGTATGGAAGGGGGAGCTGCCCGATGCATGAGTGGATCACGGCGTTTTTCATGGCGTGGGGCATGTTCCTCGCCATCCCCTGTCCCTGCAAGCGCTGGGACGAGCGTGCGCGGCAGAAGATGCTCGTCTGTCTGCCGCTGGTGGGGCTGGTCGTCGGCGGTGTGTGGGCGGTGCTGGCCCTGCTGCTGCGCGGCGCGCCGGTGGGGCTGCGGGCGCTGCTGCTCGCGGTCTGCCCGTGGCTGTGTACGGGCTTTCTGCATCTGGACGGCTACATGGACGTCTGCGACGCAGTGCTCTCGCGGCGCGATCTCGCCACGCGGCAGCGGATTCTGAAGGACTCGCACTGCGGGGCCTTCGCGGTGATCTGCATGGTGCTGCTGGCGCTGGCGCAGTGGAGCGTATTTTTGCAGGAGACGAACCCGGCGTGGCTGCCGCTGCTGCTCATTCCGGCGGCGACGCGCGCCTGCGCGGGGCTCGTGGTGATGCACCTGCGCCCGATGGGGACGAGTCAGTACGCCGCGATGCGGCGCGGCGGCGCGGATCTCACGGCGGCGCTGTGGATTTTTCTGGCGCTCGCGGTCGGGCTTCCCATCTGGCTGGCGGGGAGCTTTGCGCCGCTGGCCGCGGCGGTGGGGTACGGCCTTGCCGCGTGGTACGGCTTCCGCCAGCTCGACGGCATGTCCGGCGACATTTCTGGCTTTGCGCTGACGGTCGGGGAGCTGGTCGGCGCGGCGACATTACTGTATGTGGGGTGAGACGATGGATCTTGTGATCGGCGGCGCCTTTCAGGGGAAGCTCTCCTGGGCGGCGCGGGAATATGATTTAAAACCGGAGGAGTTGTGCGACCTCGCGGCTGAGGAGCCGCGGGCGGGCGCGCGCTGCTGTTTCCATCTGGAGGAGCTGACGCGGCGGGACGCCGACGCGGCGCGGTATCTGCCGCAGCTGCTCGCGGCGGACGTCGTCGTCTCCCGCGAGGTGGGCAGCGGCGTCGTGCCGATGGACGCGGGCGAGCGCGACTGGCGCGAGAGACACGGGGTGCTGCTGCAGGAGCTGGCGCGCCGGGCGGTGCATGTGCGCCGCGTATTCTGCGGACTGACGGAGGAACTGAAATGAAACTGTACTTACTGCGCCACGGCCAGACGGAGGGCAGCCTGCGTAATCTCTACTACGGCGCGGCGAACATCCCGGTGCTGCCGGAGTCGCTCGAGGAGCTGCACGCGGCGGCGCAGCGCGGTGTCTATCCCAAGGCGCAGCGCTACTACACGAGCGGCCTGCTGCGCACGGAGCAGACGCTCGCCGCGATTTACGGCGACGTGCCGCACACGCAGCTGCCGGGTCTGCGGGAGATGGATTTCGGCGATTTCGAGATGCACAGCTACGAGGAGCTGAAGGACTGGCCCTCGTATCAGAAGTGGATCGAGGACGTCGAGCACAACCCCTGCCCGAACGGGGAGAGTGCGCCGCTGGTGCTCGCGCGGAACCTCGAGGCCATTGCGCCGGTGCTTGCCGCGGACGAGGATGCGGTCTGCGTGGCGCACGGGGGCGTTATTTCGGGACTTTTGATGACGTGGTTCGGCGGCATCCGCTATGACTACCTCGTTCGGCCCGGCACGGGCTTCGCCGTCGAGGTCACGGACGGAAAGCCGCAGCGCTGCCGGCCGATTCCGGAGGAATAAAAAAGAAGACAGCCGCGCTTGCCCTTGCGCGGCTGTCTGTTTGGGGAAACCCCACGGAAAAGATGACGGAAGGAAGAGTCCGTCGTAAAACAGCGGCTGAGGAGGTAACCACGGCCGCCCTCGTTGGCGATTTATAAACACTGCGAGGTTTTCTTGCAGCGTAATAAGAATATCACACAAATTTTCAGATGTAAAACGCATCTTTTCGATTGAATTCATGAAAAAGTGTATGTATAATAGGGAGAGGAGGGGGCATTTGTATGAGCTTGTCGAAGTATCAGATTTTTCTCAGGACGGTGGAGTGCGGGAGCTTCACGAAGGCGGCGGAGAGCATGAGCTTCACGCAGTCGGGCGTGAGCCACGCAGTGCAGTCGCTCGAGGATGAGCTGGGCGTGTGCCTGCTCAGCCGCAGCCGCGGCGGCGTGACGCTTACGGCGGACGGCCGTGCGCTCCTGCCGCGGATCCAGCGTCTGTGTACTGAGCACCACCGCCTTGTGCAGGCGGCGGCCGACCTCAAGGGGATGGAATCGGGCCTTGTCAAGGTTGCGTCCTTTTCCAGCGTCTCGGCTCAGTGGCTGCCGCTGATCCTCAAGAGCTTCGGTGAGCTCTATCCGAACATCGAGTTTGAGATGCTCACGGGCGATTACTATGACCAGATCGAGTCGTGGATTGTCTCCGGCGAGGCGGACTGCGGCTTCCTGCGTCTGCCGTCGCTCAAGGGGCTGAGCGTCTACCCGCTGCATCAGGATCAGCTGAAGATCATCGTCCCCTGCGGCCATCCGCAGGCGGACTGCAACCCCTTCCCTGTGGAGACAATTGCCACCGAGCCGTTTATCCGCCTGGAGGAGGGCGACGACTATGAGATCCGCGCCGCGCTCGACGAGATGGGCGTGCACCCGCATGTGCGCTACACCGCGCGCGAGGACCGGACGATCCTCGCGATGGTGTCGAACGGGCTGGGCATCAGCCTGCTGCCGGAGCTGATGGTGCACAACAGCCCCTACCCGATCGTCATCTGTCAGCCGCCGCGCTCGTTTTACCGCCAGATTGCCATCGCGGTCAAGGACAAGAAGGCGCTCTCGAACTCCACGCGCCTGTTCGTCGACCACGTCCGCCGCTGGGTCGCGGAGAACGGAAACAAATAAGCAATAGAAAAAGCGCCCCGGACGGACGTCCGGGGCGCTTTTATGTCTTACAGAGTTCACGGCGCCGCAGCGCAGCGAAACCCCTTCATCAAAAAGGCTATACCTTTTTGATGAAGTCTTTATCTTCCTGCCAGCGGCAGATGGAAGCCGCTCCAAGGAGCCACAGGCGGCGGCTGGTGCGTGAAGGTCATCTCGCGCCCTGTCTCCGGATGCGTGAAGCGCAGCCGCCACGACCAGAGCGCGATCGGCCCCGGATCGCCGGGCAGGCCGTATTTCCCGTCGCCGAGCAGCGGCAGGCCGCGGCTCGCGAACTGGACGCGGATCTGGTGCGTCCGCCCGGTGTGCAGCCGGATACGCACAAGGCTCAGCCCGCCGCGCCGGTCGACCGTCTCGTAGGCGAGCTCCGCCTCCCGCACGTCACGCCCAGGCTCCCGCGCCACATACGTCATCCGCCGCGCGCCGTCGCGCCCGAGCAGGTCGCGCAGCACGCCGCGCTCCTCCGGCGGCTCACCGTGGACGACGGCAAGGTATTCCTTCCCGAACCGGCGCTCGCGCACCTGTGCGGAGAGGATGGACGCCGCTCTGGCCGAGCGCGCAAAGACCATCAGCCCCGCGACCTGCGCGTCGAGCCGATGCACGGTGCGGATGCACTCCGTGCCGAGCTGCGCGCGCAGCAGCTCCGGCGCGCCGCCCGGCTCATCCGTCGACAGAACGCCCGACGGCTTCACCGCCACGACGATCCGCCTGTCCTGATACACAATCTCCACCGCATACCGCCCCCTTTTCCCTTAGCTTAACACAGGGCGGCCGGTGTGGCAAGGGGAGGGGAGAGACGCGCCGCGCAGTGTGCCATTTGCCACAAAATTTGCTGGATATTTCTCTTGAAAATCGGAAAAACTTCCCATATAATATACACGAGCGGGTTTATACCCACTGGAGGAGGTGCGTGTATGTTTCTGATCGGCGACCGCGTCGTCCACCCCATGCATGGGGCGGGGATCATCGAAAATATCATCGAGGAGCGTCTGGCCGGAAAGCTGGGCCGCTATTATGTGTTCCGGATGCCTGTGGGCGGGCTGGTGCTGAAGATCCCGACGGACAACTGCGGGAGCATCGGCGTGCGCGCACTCTCGACCGCCGCGCAGATCGAGGAGATCTTCCATAAGATCCCGTCGCTGCCGGTGGAGATCAACAGCAACTGGAACCGCCGCTACCGGGAGAATATGGAGCGCATCAAGAGCGGCAACCTCCTCGAGGTCGCCCGCGTCATCAAGACGCTCATGCGCCGCGACAAGCAGCGCGGGCTCTCCAACGGCGAGCGCAAAATGCTCCACAGCGCCAAGCAGATCCTCCTGTCCGAGGTCGTGCTCGTGGAGCAGGCGCCCTATCAGGAAGCGGAAAAACGCATCGACCGGGCGATGCTGTCTGAGGAGTAAGTATGGGAAAACTGCTGGATAAGCTGCGCCGCGTACAGGCCGGCGGACGCCCCTTCTGCACGATGATCGTGCCGGCGGCGGGCAGCTCCGCGCGCATGGGCGGCGGCGACAAGCTGATGATGGAACTGGAGGGCGTGCCGGTGCTGGTGCGCACGCTGCGCGCGCTCGACGCGGCGCAGCTCGTCGACGAGATCATCATCGCCACGCGCGAGGACCGGCTGCTGGAGGTGGCGGATCTCTGCCGCCGCTGCGGGCTGCGAAAGCCCGTGCGCGTGGTACAGGGGGGCGAGAACCGGACGCAGTCCGTGCTGGCCGCGGCGTGTGAGGCGGACGCAAAGGCGCAGTTCATCGCCGTGCACGACGGCGCGCGTCCGCTCGTGCTGCCGGAGGATGTGGACGCGGTGATCCGCTTCGCGTGCCAGACGCACGCGGCGGCCCCGGCCCTGCCCGTGACCGACACGGTCAAGACGGCGGACGAGACGGGACGCGTCACAGGGACGCCGGACCGGAGCACGCTCTTCGCCGTCCAGACGCCGCAGGTGTTTCAGGCGGACGTCCTGAAGGCGGCGCTGCAGTCGGCGGCGGAGGCGAAGCTCCCGCTGACGGACGACTGCGCCGCGGTGGAGCGGCTGGGCAAGCAGGTCTACCTCCTGCCCGGCAATCCCGAAAATATCAAGATTACGCGCCCGCTCGATCTGGCGGTCGCCGCCGCGATTCTGCGGCAGAGAGAGGAGCGGAACGCATGACAAACCTGCGCATCGGACACGGCTACGACGTACACCGGCTCGTGCCGGGGCGGCCGCTGATTCTCGGCGGCGTACATGTCGACTATGACCGCGGGCTCGACGGGCATTCCGACGCGGATGTGCTCGTGCACGCGGTGATGGACGCGCTGCTCGGCGCGGCGGGGCTTGCGGATATCGGGACGCTCTTTCCCGACAGCGACGCGGCGTTGCTGAACGTGTCGAGCATCCTGCTGCTTGAGCGGGTGGCGCAGAAGCTCGCGGAGAGCCGTGTGCAGGTGGTGAACATCGACGCGACGCTCATCGCACAGGCGCCGAAGATCGCGCCCTACCGCGCGCAGATGCGGCGCAATATCGCCCGCGCGCTCGGGATCGACCCAGAGCAGGTCGGCGTGAAGGCGACGACGGAGGAGCACCTCGGGTTTACGGGGGACGGCTCCGGCATGGCGGCGCACGCGGTCGCGCTTGTGGAGAGAAATTGAAAACGGCGAAAACTGTGAGCGGGGATATGCGGGGCATATCCCTGCTTTTTTGCTGCGTGGGGATGTTTTGTCCTGGCGGGGATGGGAGGTTGAATCGGCGTGTCCATGCCGCCAGCGGGTTACTTTCTTTCACTGGTGAAAGAAAGTAACCCGCCGGAGTCAGCTTACCCGCACAGCCCAAAGAAAAACCGGGAACCCGACCGTGCAGGTTCCCGGTTATCGAATTTTTACCGCTGATACTCAAACTCCAGATCATACAGCGACACCGTGTCGCCGTCCTGAATCCCCATCGCCTCGAGCTGATCGAACAGCCCCGACGCGCGCAGCTGCTTGTCGAAATACATGCGGCTCTCGTAGTCGGAGAAGTTGATGTTCGCCATCAGTCGCTGCAGCCACGGGCCCTCCACGAGCCACAGGCCGTCCTCGTGCCGGATCTCCAGCGGCTCGGACATGTCGACCTCCGGCGGGCGCTGGACGTACTCCGATTCATAGACCGTGACGGGCGGCAGCTCGGACAGCTGCGCGGCAATGGCGCGCACAAGCTCACGCGTGCCCTGATGCGTCGCGGCGGACATGGCGAAGAAGGCGTAGCCCTTCTCCTCGACGTAGGCGCGGAACGCGTCAAGCTGCGCCGTGTCATAGAGCAGATCCGTCTTGTTCGCGACGACGATCTGCGGCCGCGCCGCAAGATCGGGGCTGTACTGGCGCAGCTCGTCGTTGATGGCCTCGAAGTCCTCGATCGGGTCGCGGCCCTCGCTGCCGGAGACGTCCACCAGATGTACCAGCAGGCGGCAGCGGTCGATATGGCGCAGAAAGTCGTGACCGAGACCGGCACCCTCACTCGCGCCCTCGATGATGCCAGGGATGTCCGCCATGACGAAGCTCACGCCCTCGTCGACATATACGACGCCGAGGTTGGGATAGAGCGTCGTGAAGTGGTAATTCGCGATCTTCGGGTGCGCCTTGGACACCACGCTCAGCAGCGTGCTCTTGCCCACGTTGGGAAAGCCCACCAGTCCCACGTCCGCGAGCAGCTTCAGCTCGAGCACGACGTCGTGGCTCTCGCCGGGCAGACCCGCCTTGGCAAAGCGCGGCACCTGACGCGTCGGCGTCGCGAAGTGCTGGTTGCCCCAGCCGCCGCGCCCGCCGCGGCAGAGCACATACGGCTCGGAATCGGACATGTCCTTGATGATCTCGTTTGTCTCCGCGTCGCGGATGAGCGTCCCGCGCGGGACGCGGATCACCAGATCCTGTCCGGACTTGCCGGACTTGCGGCCGCCCTGGCCATCCACGCCGTTTTCGGCGACATATTTGCGCTTGTAGCGGAAGTCCATCAGCGTGGACATGTGGTCGTCGACGAGAACAACGATGCTGCCGCCGTTGCCGCCGTCGCCGCCGTCCGGGCCGCCCGCCGCCACATATTTTTCTCTGTGAAAGGCCACCGCGCCGTTGCCGCCGTTTCCGGCGCGGACGGTGATGCGAGCCTTGTCGATAAAGCCGTTTGCCATCTTATTACCTCGAATCTCTCAGAATCATTCTATATTATATCCATTTTACCGGAAAACGGCGGGCGCGTCAAGTCACAGGACGTATTCAAACAGCCGGTAGTTCGTCCAGCCGGTGCCCTCGTAGAACATGCGGACGGTGCCGCGGTAGACGAAGCCCACGCGCGTGGATGACGCACACCTCATCCGGTTCCGCCTCGACGCCCCACGCCGTGCCGCATGCAGTCTTTTTGCGGAAAAGCGTGAAAAAAGCGCCCGCGGCATACTGCTGCAGGCGCTTGAGAGCGATTTTACTTCACCGTGCCGTCGGCGTTGAAGACGGGCAGACGCTCGAGATACTTGATGTCGGTGCGGTCAGCCGCGGCGCCCTCGGCGAGGACGGCGATGCGGCCGACAACCGTGCCGCCGGCCATGTTGACCAGCGCCTCCATCGCGTGGATGCTGCCGCCGGTGGAGATGACGTCGTCCATCAGCAGGATGCGCTTGCCGCGGATGAGGTCGGCGTCATCGCGGCCGAGGTACAGCTTCTGCACGCCCGCGGTCGTGATGGACTGATCCTCCACGTGCAGCGGATCGGGCATGTAGACTTTCGGGCCCTTGCGGGCGATAAAGTACTTCTTCGCGCCGGACTGGCGGGCCATCTCGTGGATCAGGGGAATGCTCTTAGCCTCGGCGGTAAAGAGATAATCGTAGCTGCTGGCGGGGACGAGCCTGAGCAGCTCGCGGGCGCAGGCCTCCGTCAGCTCTGCGTCGCCGAAGCAGATGAACGCGCCGATATACAGGTCGTCCGAGACCTTACAGATGGGAAGCTCGCGGTCGAGTCCGGCCACATGGATCGGATAAGTAAGCATAACCACTCCTTCTGCCGCGTATGCGGCACCGCCGTCTCTCGGCGGACGGCACGCCTGAATTTTACAGTATGCGGTGCGCGGAGCGCATCCTTTATAATTATACCGGCGTTTTGGTAAAAGTCAATATCCGCGCATGGGAATTCCGACGGTTTTACGGCGGAGATATTTTTGCTTTAAACTGAAAAAGTGTCGTGGAAAACGGCAAACGCCTGAAAAGGCACGTTTTTTGCCGGTGGGATGTCATGGGATCGCCTCTGCGTTTTGCACAAAAAACCAGACAAAATTTTTACCAATATACGCCGCCGTTTTGACCAATCTCCTCTTGAGTATTTTTCGGAATGGTGTTATGATCAAGCATGATGGGACTGTGATGCGGTTCCCATCGCAGACAAGTTCCCCAAACGGAACATTTTTTGAGGAGGAAAATTTATTATGAATGCTTATCTGGCCAGCGTTATCGAAAACGTCAAGGCAAAGCACGGCAACGAGCCTGAGTTCGTTCAGACCGTCGAAGAGGTCTTCAGCTCCCTGGAGCCCGTGATCGAGAAGCACCCCGAGTATGAGAAGGTTGACCTGCTGGGCCGCATGGTCGAGCCCGAGCGTATGTTCACCTTCCGCGTTGTGTGGTGCGACGACAACGGCCAGTGGCACACCAACCGTGGCTGGCGCTGCCAGTTCAACGGCGCGATCGGCCCCTACAAGGGTGGTCTGCGCTTCCAGAAGAATGTTTATGAGGGCATCATCAAGTTCCTGGGCTTCGAGCAGACCTTCAAGAACAGCCTGACCGGCCTGCCCATCGGCGGCGCCAAGGGCGGTTCCGACTTTGATCCCGCCGGCAAGTCCGACGCTGAGGTCATGCGTTTCTGCCAGAGCTTCATGACGGCTCTCTATCGTTACATCGGGCCGGATGTCGACGTGCCCGCCGGCGACATGGGCGTTGGCGGCCGTGAGATCGGCTACCTGTATGGCCAGTATCGCCGCCTGAAGGGCGTGTGGGAGAACGGCGTTCTCACCGGTAAGGGCCTGAGCTACGGCGGCTCCCTGATCCGCCCCGAGGCCACCGGCTACGGCGCTATCTACTATCTGCAGGAAGTGCTGAAGCACGAGAACGATAAGATTGAGGGCAAGAAGATCGCGATCTCCGGTTACGGCAACGTGGGCTGGGGCATCATGAAGAAGGCCGCTCAGCTGGGCGCTGCCGTCACCTACTTCGCCGGCCCCGATGGCTATGTCCACGATCCCGACGGTGTGATCACCGACGAGAAGCTGAACTTCATCCTCGAGATGCGCGCGAAGGATCCCATGCACTGCAAGCCCTATGCTGACAAGTTCGGCTGCGAGTTCGTCGCCGGTGAGAAGTGCTGGGGCGTCAAGGATGTCGACGTGTACATGCCCGCCGCTATGCAGAACGACGTCAAGATGGAGTCCGCTGAGAAGATCGCTGCTTCCGGCGTGAAGTACTACATCGAGGTCGCTAACATGCCCACCACCAACGATGCTCTGAACTACCTGCGTGGCCAGAAGCACATGATCGTTGCTCCCTCCAAGGCTGTTAACGCCGGCGGCGTGGGCGTCTCCGCTCTGGAGATGGCTCAGAACTCCGAGCGTCTGGTCTGGACCGCTGACGAGGTCGATGCGCAGCTGCACAAGATGATGTACAACATCCACAAGGTCTCCGCTGAGGCCGCTGAGGAGTACGGCCTGGGTTACGATCTGGTTGCTGGTGCCAACATCGCCGGCTTCAAGAAGGTCGCCGAGGCTATGATGGAGCAGGGCTGCTTCTAAGCCGAACGTCCATCGCACCAACTGGTGAAATAGCGAATTGCCCCATCTGCCGCAAGGTAGATGGGGCAATTTCTTTACCGCAAAAGGGCAGGGTCCTTTTGCGATGAATCGGTTTCGCTTCGCTCTGCGCCTCGGCTGGCTATGCCAGCCTGCGACGCAGAGCGAAGCGAAAAGTGTTTTTTGCGACGTACACACCGCCGCAAAAACGGATTGGATATTTTTTGCGCCGCTGCGGCGGCGCGAACTCTGTGAGACCGTTTGCCTTTTGGCGGTGTAAAACGGCTGGGCTTTACGGGGGCGGGAGGGTTGACAAGCGCTGTCCGCTTCCTGTAAACTGATAGAGCCGCACAGGCGGCATTTTGAGAGAAAACGGAGGCTTTGCAGCACATGATGATTCTGGTTGTAGACGGGCAGGGGGGCGGTCTGGGCCGCCTGCTGGTCCGCGAGTTGAAGGGTGCGTTCCCGCAGGCGGAGATTGCGGCCGTCGGGACGAATTCCACCGCCGCGAACGCCATGATGAAGGCAGGGGCGGACTTCGCCGCCACGGGCGAGAACGCCGTGGTCGTCAACTGCCGCCATGCCGACATCATCGTTGGCGCGGTGGGGATTGTGATTGCCGACTCCATGTGGGGCGAGATTACGCCGCGTATGGCGCAGGCCGTCGGGCAGAGCGACGCGCGCCGTGTGCTCATTCCGATCAATCTCTGCAGCAACCTCGTTGTCGGCGTGTCGGAGATGTCCATGTCAAAGCTGGTACAGGCTGCAGTCGATACCGTTCGCCGCCTGACAGAGAAAAAGTGAAACAGCGCCCTCAGCCGTTTGGCGGCCGGGGGCGTTTTTCTGCGCGCAGGTATAGGAAATGAAGTGCTTGGGAATTCTTGGAATAGACGGTGCGCTTTATCTTAGTAAATGGAAATATCTTCCAAAAGTTGCAAATAGTTACAAAAACGTGTGGAAGATTGACATTATATTTATTGGAAAGTTCCTCCTGAAAGGTTGCCGTACATTGTGATTTGTGGTAAAATAAATTCGGCTGCAGGGGGAGTGCTGATGACCCGCGCAGCCGTTGGAAGGGAACCGCAGCCTTGACTGCGGCTGGCAGCTCCGCGCAGGGAAATTCTTGAGACGGAGCAAGGCGAGCGCCCGCTTCCGCTGCCTGCGGGGAGGGCGCAGAACACACAAAATTTGGAAGGAAAGGGTGTACACATGAAAAAACGAATTTTCGCGCTCATCATGGCCATGTGTCTGGCGCTGAGCCTGCTGCCCGCGTCTGTTTTCGCTGAAAACGAAAGCGGCAGCGACGTGGTTTACGGCACGTACGGCACAGGCGAGACATGGACACAGGACAAGAAGGGCACCGGGACGATTGAGTATAAAACCGGTGACGGAAACACCATCACGCTGAGCAAGAAAGCGACCCCGCTCGGCGACAACACCTACCGGATTGATCTGGAGGTCAAGACCACCCAGACGACCACGACCACGCCTCCCGGCGCGGCCGCGACCGTGCTGGTGCTCGATACCTCCGGCTCGATGGACTACTGCGCCGAGTGTGGTCAGAAGAATTACCACGCATCCGGTTGTGAGCATTATCAGGAGCCCGACTGGGACAATTGGTTCCCCGATAATTCTGTCAAAACTGAAGAGACCCGTCTTGCGGCAGCAAAAACTGCGGCGACCAATTTCCTTGACAGCTACAAGGGCGATACCGCGGGCGTTGGCCGCTATGTTTCGCTCGTGAGCTTTGCCGGAAGTGCAAGCGTTAAATGCGACTGGCAGGATGTCTCCACCACGGCTGGCTACAACGCTGTTGTGAGGGCAATCAGGAGCCTTTCCGCGAATGGCGGTACGAATCTGGATGCGGGTCTTAAAAACGCGGCGAATCAGTTCACGAAGTCTGCGGTGAGCGGTATCTCCAAGGACAGCAAAAATGTCATTGCCCTGACGGACGGCGCGCCGACGAAGTCTGCTAGTCACGGCAATGGCACCAATGGCAGCTGGGCGATTAATAACGAGACGGCCAACACGGCGGCCACGCTGAGAACAGCCGCCAGTGTATACACGGTCTGCTTTGGCGCGGCCGGACAAGACACATATCCGGGTGGTTCTACTGTTGATGTATTTTTGGAGAAAAACATCGCCACCCCCGCGACCGCGGACACCAAGTACGCCTATAACGCCGCGGACAGCAGCGAGCTCAATGCGGCGTTTAAGGCCATCACCACCTCCATCACCACCGGCATCAGCAGCGGTACCGTGACCGACCCCATGGGGCCGAACATCAGCGTCACGGCAAAACCCGACAACTTTGTCTCTGCGGATGGCAAGACCTATACGTGGGAGTTGGCAAACGGCGTAAAATCGACCGACGGCAGCAAGACCACCTACACCTATCAGCTCTCTTACAAGGTGAAGCTCGACACCACCGGCGAGGGCTTTAAAGAAAACGACTACTATCCCACAAACGGCAAGACCACCTTCACCAGCGGCGACAAGACCTTTGAGTTCCCCGTCCCCGGCGTCAAGGGGACGATCCCGAGCTATCAGGTGAAGTATGAGTACAAGGGCGATGTTCCCACCGGCGCACTTGCTCAGCTGCCCGCGGATGAAACCCACAAGATGCACACGGACGTGACCGTGGCCGCAGAGCCCAAGCTGGACGGCTATGTGTTCAGCGGCTGGACGACGACCGACGCGGCTGTCAGCAGCGACGGTAAGTTCAAGATGCCCGGACAGAACGTCACCCTGACCGGCTCGTGGACGCTCCACAGCGACCTGAGCTATACCGTCAACTACTACTGGAACGGCACGACCGACAAGGTGGCACCCTCCAAGACCCAGGGCGGCCAGACCTTTAACGCGGCCGTCACGGAGAGTCCCATCGGCGTCACCGGCTATACCCCCGTCTCGACGGACAGCGAGAATCTGACGATCGGCACGGGTAAGAACGTGATCAACTTCTATTATTATCAGAACGTCACCCTGACCGCGAACAGCGGTACCGCTGGCTATGACGGCGAGGAGCACAGCGTCTCCGGCTTCACCGGCGCGCCCGACGGCGCGGACTTCAGCGCCGTCACCGTCGGTGCGAAGGGGACGAATGTCGGCACTTATCCCGCGCAGTTCCAGGAGGGAACGGTCGGCACGGTGGACGCCACGGAAAAGTATATCGTGGCCGAGGCGAAGGACGGTCTGCTGACGATCACCCCGGCCGACGGCATCGTTGTGACCATCACCGGCAACACCGAAACCGTGACCTATGACGGCGACGAGCACACCGCGACCGGCTACACGTTTACCACGAAAAATCCGCTCTATACGGAGAAGGACTTCACCTTCACCGGCGATGCCACGGCGAAGGGCACCGACGCGGGCAGCTATCTGATGCATCTCGATGCCAGCCAGTTCCAGAATACGAACAAAAACTTCAAGAGCGTCACGTTTATCGTGGAGCAGGACGGCCAGCTGACGATCACCCCGCGCTCCGTCAAGCTGACCTCCGCCACGGACGAGAAGGTCTATGACGGCCAGCCCCTGACACGCCCCGATGTCGCCATCACGGGTGACGGGTTCGTTGCGGGTGAGGTGAGCGCTATCCGCGCCACCGGCACCGTCACGAACGTCTCCGACGGCGAGCAGCCGAACACCATCGTCTATACCACGTCCGTGGGTTTCAAGCCCGGCAACTACAGCATCGAGAAGGACGAGGGTACGCTGAAGATCACCCCCGTGACCGACAAGGTCACCGTGACCATCACCGGCAACGACGGCAGCATGGGCTATGACGGCAACGAGCAGTCCGTGACCGGCTACAAGGTCGAGAGTATCAGCAATCCGCTCTACACGGCGGCTGACTTCGCCTTCAGCGGCACGGACTCTGTCACCGGCACCGACGCGGGCACCTATATGATGGGTCTGACCCCGGCGCAGTTTGAGAATACGAATCCGAACTTTGAGAACGTCACGTTCAGCGTGACCGACGGCTCCCTGCAGATCAATCCCCGCAGCGTCAAGCTGACCTCCGCCACGGACGAGAAGGTCTATGACGGCCAGCCCCTGACGAATGGCGTCGTGACCGTAAGCGGTGACGGCTTCGTCAAGGGCGAGGGCGCGGCGTATAACGTGACGGGCAGCCAGACGAACGCCGGCTCCAGCGACAACACCTTCACCTATACGCTGAATACAGGCACGAAGGCCGACAACTATGTGATTGAGACGGCCGAGGGTACCCTGACCGTTACCCCCATGACCGCCGAGGTGGTCGTGAACATCCAGGGCAGCAAGCTCAGCAAGGTCTATAACGGCGCGGAGCAGTCCGTGACCGGCTACAAGGTCGAGAGTATCAGCAATCCGCTCTACACGGCGGCTGACTTCGCCTTCAGCGGCACGGACTCTGTCACCGGCACCGACGCGGGCACCTATATGATGGGTCTGACCCCGGCGCAGTTTGAGAATACGAATCCGAACTTTGAGAACGTCACGTTCAGCGTGACCGACGGCGCGCTGACGATCACCCCGATGCCGCTGACCATCACTGCGGGCTCTGATAGCAAGGCCTACAACGGCACGCCGCTGACGAACGATACGTTCACCAGAACCTCCCTTGCCGCGGGCGATACCCTTGCGAGCGTCACCGTGACCGGCAGCCAGACGGATGTCGGCTCGAGCAAGAACGTTGCGAGCGATGCGAAGCTGATGCGCGGCGACAGGGACGTCACGGCGAACTATGCCATCGATTATCTGCCCGGTACGCTGACCGTCACGAAGAACGAGAGCGCGAAGCTCACGGCCGAGGCCTACAAGGGCGTCTATGACGGCGGCGAGCACGATGCGGTTGTCAAGACCGCGCTCAGCGATCTCGTTGACGACAGCGTCTGGACGTACAGCTACAGTCTGGACGGCGAGCACTACACCGACGAGATGCCGCAGGTGAAGAACGTCGGCGCGTACCCTGTCTGGGTCAAGGCTACGAACGATAACTATGTCGACCTTGTGACCGTCGTGACCGCCGAGGTCACCCCTGCAACCGTCCTCGTCACGGCGGACAGCCACGAGTGGATCATCGCCGTCAAGGATACCTGCGTGGGCGACCCTGAGCCGGCGCTGACGTATCAGGCGGAGAGCCCTGTCGCGGGTGAGACGCCCGCCTTCAGCGGCGAGCTCTCCCGCGAGCCGGGCGCCGAGCGCGGCAAGACCTACCAGATCCTGCAGGGCGACCTTGCCCTCGCGGATGGGGAGAACTTCCTCGCCTCGAACTATGTCCTCCAGTTTGTTCCCGGTGAGCTGACCGTCAAGGTGCGCGACATCACCATCACCAAGACGGTAGACGTCACGAAGGCCTTCGTCGGCGACAAGCTGACCTACACGATCACCGTCACCAACACCGGCGACGTGGATCTGCAGGATGTGGCGGTTGTCGATGAGATGCTCGGCATCGAGCAGGTCATCGGCGAGCTGAAGGCCGGCGAGAGCTGGACGCAGCAGTTCACCTACACCGCGCAGGAGAGCGACGCGGGCAAGACCCTCGTCAATACCGCCGTCACCGGAACGAAGGACGAAAAGACCCTCGATCAGGTGGATTCCGACGGCACCGAGATCACGCAGAAACCCGTCCCCACCGGCGACCAGAGCATGGTCGGCCTGTGGACGGCGACGCTCCTGATCTCCGCGGCCGGCGCGGCGATCATCCTCGCCCACAAATCCAGGCGCAGCAAGTAAGCAATCTCGATAGCTGACAGATAGCTGAAAAAACAAGCAGCCCCCGGCACCTATGGTGCCGGGGGCTGCTTTCTAAAGTCTCACAGAGTTCGCGCCGCGCACGGCGCGAATAAAGTAAAATCCGTTTTTTGCGGCGGCGTGTACGCCGCAAAAAACACTTTGCGCAGAGAGTGTGGTTTGCGTGCATGGCACGCAAAAATGCGCGGTTCGGCGCGAGAACCTATTCCACAAAAGGGCTTGCCCTTTTGTGGAATATTTATGCGTCCAGCGCCTGCTTAAGGTCGGCGATGATGTCGTCCGCGTCCTCCAGACCGACGGACATGCGGATCATGCCGTCCGTGATGCCCGCGGCTTCGCGCACCTCACGCGGGATCATCGTGTGCGTCATGGCCGCCGCCTGTTCCACAAGCGTCTCCGTGTCGCCGAGCGACACCGCCAGCGAGCAGAGCTTGAGGTGGTTGATGAAGCGCTTACCCGCTTCGAGGCCGCCGCGGACGTCGAAGGTAATCATGCCGCCGCCCCCGCGCATCTGGCGGCGGGCGATCTCATACTGCGGGTTCGATTCGAGCAGGGGGTAGCGCACCGTCTCGATCCGGGGATCGGATTCGAGCCATCGGGCGATTTTCAGCGCGCTCTCGTTGTACTGCCGCATGCGCACGCCGAGCGTCTTCATTCCGCGGCAGACGAGAAAGGCCGTGAACGGAGCGATGACCGCGCCGAAGTGCATCAGCGTCCCGAGACGGCACTGGCGCAGGAACTGCTCATCGTTGGAGATAACCGCGCCGCCGAGCAGGTCGCCGTGGCCGCCGATGTACTTTGTCAGGCTGTGGATCACGACGTCCGCACCGAGGTCGAGCGGGTTGGTGTTGTAGGGCGTGGCGAAGGTGTTGTCAACGAAGAGCTTCGCGCCGTGGCGGTGCGCAATCTCGGCCACGGCCTGCAGGTCAACGAGCACCATCGTGGGGTTTGCGGGCGTCTCGACGTAGATGACACGCGTATTCGGACGGATGAGCGGCTCGAGCTGGCTGAGGTCGGCGGCGTCGAAGCTGTCGTGCCCGATGCCGAAGCGCGGGAGCCAGTCGCTCGTGATGTCCTCCGTGCCGGAGTATTTCGCCTTGGTGAAGATGACGTGGTCGCCGCACTTGAGCTCCGCGAACAGCGCGCCGGAGACGGCGCCCATGCCGGAGGCGTAGGCCACGGCACCCTTGCCGTGCTCGAGGGCGGCCAGCTTCTGTTCGAGATAGTCCTGCGAGGGGTTCGTGATGCGGCTGTAGGCGAAGCTCTCGGCGTAGTCATCGCAGGCCTTCACCGCGTCGTCGGTGGAGTCAAAATAGAACGTCGAGGTCTGGTAGATCGGCGGGATCAGCGCGCCGTAGGCGTCGCGCGGCTCACCCGCGTGCACCTCCAGCGTGTCAAAGTGCAGGCTGTCCGCCTGCAGGTCGGGATGTCGCAGCTTCAGCTGGCCCGTAATAGCACCTCCATAAAAAATATGCCGGGATACGGCTTTTCCTGTATCCCAGCATAGCATATTTTCGGTGAAAGCAGAAATACCTGATCCCTATCGCCGTCCATAGGAAAAAGCTTTACCCCTGCGCGGCGAGGATGTGGCGTTTCATGCACGCGAGGAACGCCTCCTCGATCGGCCGCAGGGCGCGGCCGCGGATACTGATCCAGCCGATGTCGACGGTGTCCTCCGTCTCGATGGGGACGCAGGCGACCTCGCGCGCGAGCCGCGGCGAGATGACGCCCGTGCCGACGTCGTAGGCGTTGCAGCTGCGCATGAGCGCGGTGCTCACATAGAGGTCGCTGATGTAGACGACCTTGGGCGGGTAGAAGTTCGGCAGCATCATCTCCTCGGAGAAAAAGCCGGGCGAGTCCGCCGTCTGCTCATAGACGATGCAGGGATATTCCATCAGCTCGTCCGTGCGGATGCTCCGGCGCCCGGCGAGCGGGTGCGTCACGGAGAGAAACGCGTGCGGCCGCGCCTGGACGAGCCGGTGGAAGGCGAGATTGTTGTCCTCCAGCACGCGCTCCATGTGCCGCCGGTTCACATCCGAGAGGAAAATCACGCCGAGGTCGCTCGACTGCTTGCGCACGCTCTCGATGACGACGGAGGTCTGGTTCTGGTTCAGCCCGAGCGTGTAGCGGTCGGCGTCGAGCCCGCCGACGAACTCCTCAAACGCGCTCACAACGAAGTCATAGTGCTGGCTGCTGATGAAAAACGACGGCTTCGGCCCCTCGGCGCTGCGCTGGAAGTACTCGTCGATGTAGTCCGCGTCGCGCAGGAGCTTGTTGCTCAGTTTGAGCAGCTGCCGCCCTTCGTTTGTGATGGCGATGCCGGAGGAGGAGCGTGTGAAGATCGTGATGCCCAGCTCCTCCTCGAGTGCGTGGACGAGACTGCTGACGCTCGGCTGGGAGACATAGAGCTTCTGCGCGGCCTTGCTGAACGAGCCGCATTTTTCCACCATGGAGATATATTTGAGCTGCTGCAGCGTCATGTGCTGTCCGCCTTTCCCGGCCCGGGGCCGCTGTTTTCTCCATTATATCGGATTTTCCCGCCGGTGACAACGGCCTTTCCCGGCGCATATCCATGGGAATGGGGGCGGCCGCGCGGAAACGGAGGAGGTTTTCATGGCAAGGGTCTATCTCTCGCCCTCGTCACAGGTGAGCAACCCCTACGCGTGGGGCTCGACGAACGAGGCGGCGCAGTGCCGCCGGATTGCGGACGCGGCGGCGGCCGCGCTCACGCGCAGCGGCCTTTCAGTCAAAAACAACCAGACGGCGTCCATGGAAGGGCGCGTGGCGGAGTCGAACGCGTGGGGTGCCGACCTGCATGTCTGCATCCACACGAACGCCTTCAACGGCCGCGTGACGGGAACGCGCGTTTTCAGTTGGAACGATGCGGGCCGGGGCCGCGCCGCGGCGCAGGCCGTCTTTGACGAGCTGGCCCCGCTGACGCCCGGCACGTCCGACAGTCTCAGCACGAACCAGACATGGTATGAGCTGCGGCGTACCGCCGCGCCGTGCGTCTATGTCGAGGCGGAGTTTCACGACAACGCCGAAGCGGCCCGCTGGATCATAGAACACACGCAGCAGATCGGTGAGGCCGTCGCCCGCGGTATCTGCCGCTATTTCGGCGTCGCCTACGCGCCCGCGCCGGAGCCGGAGGGCGGGACGCTCCACCGCGTGCAGGTCGGGGCCTACGCCGTGCGCGCAAACGCCGAGCGGATGCTTGCGCGCTTGCGCGCCGCGGGCTTCGAGGGCTTCATCACAGAATAATCTAAAGAGAACCAATAAGCGGCGCATCCGAACGGATGCGCCGCTTGCGCTTGGCCTTTGATCTCGTGATGGTGTAAGGGAATCACGCCTTACACCGTGGGACAGAGCTTGTCTGCGAGGGCACGCGCCTGCGCGAGACCGTCGGTCTGGGAGATCTCACCCGCGCCGTAGACGCCGGGAATCAGCACCTCGCCGACGTTCCGGCAGCCAAGCAGGGAGACGGTCTTGCGGTAGGCGAAGACGATGCCGTCGAACGTGTCCGTGGCGGGCTCGGCGCAGCAGGTGATAAGCGCGGCGGGGATCCCGGCGGGGAACTTCTTCGCGTTGTAGAGCGAGACAAAGCGGTCAATGACGTGCTTGATCTGCGCGGGGAAGGTGTACCAGTAGACGGGCGCGGCCAGCACCAGACCGTCCGCCGTCTCCAACTCACGCGCGATGTCGTTGAAGCCGTCGCCGCCGAAGGCGCAGGCCCCCTCGCCGCGGTAGCAGGCGCGGCAGTCGCGGCACCCGCCGAGGGGCAGAAACGCCGTGTCAAACCGCACCACGCGGCATCCCTTCTCCTCGAGCGCGGCGGCGAGCGCGTCCGCCATCTGTGCGGTGTTGCCCTTTCTGCGCGGACTGCCCGTCAGCAGAACGATTTTCTTTGCCATGTTGTTATTCCTCCTGTGATGTGATTTTAAAAATAAAAAAGCCTCGCAGAGTTCGCGGCTCGGGGCCCGCGAATCAATCAAAATCCGTTTTTTGCGGCGGCGTGTACGTCGCAAAAAACACTTTGCGCGGCACGAGCCTCGGCCCAGAGAAACTGGCCTCGGCAGATCCGACGGTTGATGTCGGCCAATGTCGCAGCCCCGCCTGCGGTGGGGCAAGGCGCGGAGCGAAGCGAGAGCCCCTTCATCAAAAAAGGCGTAGCCTTTTTTGATGAAAAACGCGCCCCGCGGCTCTGCCG
>ERZ773187.460-NODE-460-length-39371-cov-11.797919_pt1 | contig 39371 bp, 32 predicted proteins | sample MGYA00511242_ERZ773187 | MGnify/ENA primary metagenome ERZ773187 (study PRJEB29015, sample SAMEA2737744) | human gut metagenome | biome: human gut; feature: human-associated habitat; material: faeces | place: China | collected 2012 ...
GCAGCCCTGGCGAGCCCAGTAATCCTGTAAGGTCAGGATCAGGCCCTGGAAGGTCTTGGTATCAAACTTTTGCATAGTATTTCGTGCTGGATACGTGTGGTTTTAAATGGAAGGGATCAGTATACCCGTCGGCTGGAAGATATACAGTACGAAACGGGGGTGTTTAAGGAAAATTGGGAAATAAGCGGGCTAGCCCGCGGCAGAAAGCGGCCTGGCAGGCTGTTTGCAGCGGGATTAACGCATAGAAAGATGTAAAAACTGCCCTTCTGCATCAAAAGAACAGACAAAGTTCTCATTGCGGGATGTCAGGCCGCGCATCTCATAACTGCCCTGGAACTGTTCAAACCCAGTCACGTCGATAGTCTGCGTACCGGTATTGTAGCGGTGAGCTGCTTCGCCACGGCATAACGCCTCCATATCCAGCGACCGCGTTGGGCTTACCTTGAGGTTCTGCGCGGTTTGCGGCGGTGGCGCATCTGACGAGCTACACCCCGCCAACAGCGCAGGTAACAGCAGTAACATTGCACGCATCATCATATTTATTATCGCCCTTAGCGGTGGCGGTTATTTTTACACTCTACGCTTTATAGAATAAGGTGCCCTATTCTGCGAATCAGGCCTCGCCTGGGCAAGACGGACCGGCCTAAACTCAGATTTATCCAGTGAGCGGCTGGTGATAATCAAGAGTCATACCCTTTTTAATGAGGAAACCGAGGGAAGGATGCAGGAAAAAATTAGCTGGATTGATAATCTGCGAGGGATCGCCTGTTTAATGGTGGTGATGATCCATACTACCACCTGGTATATTACCAACGCCCACAGTGTCAGCCTGGTTAACTGGGATATTGCCAATATTTTGAACTCTGCGTCGCGCGTCAGCGTGCCGCTTTTTTTTATGATTTCCGGTTTTCTCTTTTTTGGTGAGCGTAGTGCCCGCCCACGACACTTTTTACGCATCGGGCTCTGCCTGCTGTTTTATAGCCTGGTGGCTTTCCTCTACATCACACTGTTCACTTCAATTAACAGCGAACTTTCGCTGACAAACCTGCTGCAGAAGCCGGTTTTCTATCACTTGTGGTTCTTCTTCGCGATTATCGTTATCTACCTGATGTCACCGCTCATCCAGGTCAAGAACGTCAGTGGGAGGATGCTACTGGCGCTGATGGTGGTCGTCGGCGTGGTGGCGAACCCGAATACGGTATCGCAAAAGATCGGCGGTTTTGAATGGCTGCCCATTAATCTCTATATCAATGGCGATACTTTTTACTACGTGCTGTACGGTATGCTCGGCCGCGCGCTGGGCATGATGGATACGCGTAAACCCTGGCTGACCGGGTTATCTACCGCCCTGTTCCTGGCGGCGGTGCTGGTTATCTCGCGGGGGACAATGCACGAACTGCAATGGCGCGGAGCCTTTGCGGACACCTGGTATCTCTACTGTGGCCCTGCGGTCTTTATCTGTGCGGTGTCGCTTCTGATCATTGCTAAAAACACCATGAACAGCCGGCCCTTGCCGATACTGGGGCTGATCTCCCGCCACTCACTGGCGATTTATGGTTTCCATGCGCTGGTGATCCACGCCCTGCGTACACGCGGCATAGAGCTGAAGAGCTGGCCACTGCTGGATATCGTCTGGATTTTTACCGTCACGGTGACGGTGAGTCTGCTGCTATCGATGCTGTTGCAACGTATTGATACGCGCCGTTTTGTCAGTTAATCAAGGCCGGGCGTGACGCCCGGCTCTATTTTCAGGACATGAGCGGCTGCAGTTGCTGGTAGATCTTGCGGAACACCTCGCGTCGCTCGGCATAGCGTGCGTGACGCGCGGCCTCAGGCGGGTGCTGCTGCTCCAGCGCCAGCTGTGGCAGCAAATTGGCTAAAGGCGTGTTCGGGTTCACCGCGATTTGCGCCAGCCGCGCCGCCCCCAGTGCCGGGCCGACGTCACCGCCGGTACGATAATCGAGCTGATGCCCGCTAATATCTGCCAGCATCTGCCGCCAGTACGCACTCCGCGCCCCGCCGCCGATAAGCGTAATACTGGTGGGGCGCAGTCCACATTCATGTACCACATCCATGCCATCAGCCAGTGCATACCCCACACCCTCCAGTACCGCACGCGCCAGCTCGGCAGGGCCATGTTGATGCGTTAAGCCGAAAAAGACGCCCTTAGCGTTGGGGTTGTTATACGGCGTACGCTCACCCGAAAGATAGGGCAGGAACCAGACGGCATCTGCCTCTTCATTTGCTTGCTGCGCCGCGTCAATGAGCGCAGGCACCGTGCCCAGCCCGGTCAGCTTCGCCGCCCAGTCAAGGCAGGAGGCCGCACTTAACATGACCGACATCAGGTGCCATTTCCCTGGCAGCGCATGACAAAAACTGTGCACGGCGCTCTGCGGATTGCTGCGATAGCCGTCACTCACGGCAAAATAGACCCCGGAGGTCCCCAGTGACAGCATCGCTTGCCCGGCATCGGCCATGCCGACACCAACCGCACCTGCGGCATTATCGCCACCGCCCGCCACCACCGGAACGGCAGGCATATTCCAGTCCTGCGCGACAGAGGGGGTGAGCGCACCGGTGATTTCACTGCCTTCATAGAGTTTGGGCATCTGCTCACGGGAAAGCTGACAGGCATCCAGCATGGTGTCGCTCCAGTCGCGCTTCGCCACATCGAGCCACAGGGTGCCCGCGGCATCCGACATATCACTGGCAAAATCGCCGGTCATCCGCAGACGCAGATAATCTTTTGGCAAGAGCACTTTTGCGACCCGGGAGAAAATCTCTGGCTCATGGCGCTGCACCCACAATAACTTTGGCGCGGTGAAGCCCGGCATCATCAGATTGCCCGTGATGTCACGCGAATCAGGTACCCGCGCTTCTAGCATCGCGCACTCTTCACCGCAGCGACCATCGTTCCAGAGAATCGCCGGGCGTAGTACCTGCTGGTTTTTGTCCAGCAGCGTGGCACCGTGCATCTGTCCGGCAATGCCCAGCGCCTTAACTTCATGCAGGCTATGTTGCGCGCCCAGCGCCTTCATGGCGCGATCTGTCGCCAGCCACCACTGTTCAGGATCCTGCTCAGACCACAACGGATGCGGGCGCGAGACATCCAGTTTTTCGGTATGCGCAGCCAGCACCTCTCCCTGGGCGCTAAGCAGGATAGCTTTCACACCCGATGTGCCAAGATCGATCCCGATATACATAGTGGTAACTCCTTAACAAAATGACCCGGCAGCATAGTGCGGCCGGGCATACGGGTTGGGCGATTACTTATCAAACAGATAATGATTGACCAGGTTTTCCAGCAACTCCTGATGGCCACTCTGGTGCTGCGGTGCCAGGTTATGCTGTTCAGCGTACTTCGCCACCTCCGTCAGTGATAACTGGCCTTTCAAAATTTGCTGGCCCAGCTCACTGTTCCAGCCGCCGTAGCGTTTTGCCACGCGCTTATCCAGCTCGCCGTCCTCAATCATGCGCGCCGCCACTTTCAGGGAAAGCGCCATGGTATCCATCGCCCCAATATGACCATAGAACAGATCATACTTATCGGTGCTCTGACGGCGCACTTTGGCGTCAAAGTTCAGGCCACCGGTAGTGAAGCCACCCGCTTTGATAATCTCGTACATCACCAGCGCGTTCTCTTCCACGCTCACCGGGAACTGGTCGGTATCCCAGCCCAGCTGCGGATCGCCACGGTTGGCATCGACAGAGCCGAAGATACCCAGCGCGATAGCAGAGGCGATTTCGTGGTGGAACGAGTGCCCTGCCAGGGTGGCATGGTTAGCCTCGATATTCACTTTAATCTCTTTTTCCAGGCCGAACTGCTTCAGGAAGCCATATACGGTCGCCACATCGTAGTCATACTGATGCTTGGTCGGCTCCTGCGGTTTCGGTTCAATCAACAGCGTGCCGCGGAAACCAATTTTATGTTTATGGTCGACCACCATCTGCATAAAGCGCCCAATCTGTTCGCGCTCCTGGCGCAGATCGGTGTTCAGCAGCGTTTCATAGCCTTCGCGGCCACCCCACAGAACGTAGTTTTCGCCACCCAGTTGATGCGTGGCATTCATGGCCGTCACCACCTGAGTCGCGGCCCAGCTGAACACTTCCGGATCCGGGTTGGTGGCCGCACCCGCACCGTAACGCGGATGCGTGAAGCAGTTAGCGGTACCCCACAGCAGTTTGACGCCGCTTTGTTGCTGTTTCTCAGCCAGCACATCAACCATCTGGGCGAAGTTATTCAGATACTCTTTCAGCGACGCGCCTTCCGGCGAGACATCCACATCGTGAAAACAGTAATAAGGCACGTTCAGTTTATGGAAGAATTCAAATGCGACGTCAGCTTTACGTTTTGCCAGCTCCAGCGCCTCACCAGGCTGCTGCCACGGGCGGTCAAACGCGCCTACACCAAACATATCGGCGCCATTCCAGCAGAACGTGTGCCAGTAACAGGCGGCGAAACGCAGGTGGTCTTCCATGCGCTTACCCAGCACCAGCTCATCCGGATTGTAGTGACGAAACGCTAATGGATTAGCGGATTTTGGCCCTTCGTAACGAACGCGTTCGAGTTGGTCGAAATAAGCTTGCATATTGAGCTCCATAATCAGGGATACGGCGAAAAAGTGATTCTGGAGTAATAGTGAATAGACATTCCCGCTTGCTCAATTACGTTATTTCACACTGCTATTGAGAGAATGCGCAAACGTGCGCTGGCTCGCAAAATTAATCTGCAGACAAGCTAATTTTTCGGCATTAATTCCAGATCGATGTGTAATTAATGGCTTACGTTTTTTAAAATCCGATCGCGGTCATAAATTCGAAAATAAACCAAATATCATAACGAGAAGATAAAAATCTGTAATTGCCAGCCTGCCTTTCCCCGTTAAGAATTTGTTGCGTCTCCTGCAGTGAAGGTTTCTTTTATCTCAGCATCACCACCCTACAAAAAGGCTATAAAATTATGAAGATAAAGAATCTATGCCTCACCCTATGCGCCTCTCTCGTTTTGGCGAGCGCGGCGGGTCATGCGAAAGAAGTCAAAATCGGAATGGCGATTGACGATCTCCGTCTGGAGCGCTGGCAAAAAGATCGCGACATTTTTGTGAATAAAGCAGAAGCATTAGGCGCCAAAGTGTTTGTTCAGTCTGCCAATGGCAATGAAGAGACCCAGATGTCGCAAATTGAAAATATGATTAACCGCGGCGTCGACGTATTAGTCATTATTCCTTACAACGGTCAGGTATTAAGTAACGTCATCAAAGAAGCAAAACAAGAAGGTATTAAAGTCCTGGCTTATGACCGGATGATTAATAATGCCGATATCGATTATTATATTTCTTTTGATAATGAGAAAGTGGGTGAACTGCAGGCGCAAAGCCTGGTGACCAAGGTGCCTGAAGGCAATTACTTCCTGATGGGCGGCTCGCCGGTAGATAACAACGCCAAACTGTTCCGCCAGGGACAAATGAAAGTGCTGAAACCTTATATCGACGGCGGCAAGATTAAAGTGGTTGGCGATCAGTGGGCCGATGGCTGGTTACCCGAAAACGCACTGAAAATTATGGAAAACGCGTTAACGGCAAATAACAACCATATTGATGCCGTTGTCGCCTCCAACGATGCCACCGCCGGCGGTGCCATCCAGGCATTAAGCGCCCAGGGGCTGGCAGGTAAAGTCGCCATCTCCGGCCAGGATGCCGACCTCGCTGGGGTTAAACGCATTGTTGCCGGCACGCAGACCATGACGGTCTATAAACCCATCACCGAGCTGGCAACCACCGCAGCAGAAATTGCCGTTGAGCTGGGCAACGGTCAGCAGCCTAAAGCGGATGCGTCGTTGAATAATGGCCTGAAAGATGTCCCTGCCCGCCTGCTGACCCCTATCGAAGTCAATAAAGAGAACATTGACGCCACGGTCATCAAAGACGGCTTCCATAAAAAGAGCGAACTCTAATCCAGTATGGCCCCCACCTCCGGGGGCCTGATCTCTCCTCTGGGCATGCGGGGCAGTTATGTCTTATCTACTGGAAATGAAAAGTATCACCAAAGCGTTTGGCGCCGTGAAAGCGGTCGATAACGTTAGTCTGCGCTTAAATGCCGGGGAAATTGTCTCGTTATGCGGTGAAAATGGCTCCGGCAAGTCCACGCTCATGAAGGTGCTGTGCGGCATTTATCCCCACGGCAGCTATGACGGCGAAATCGTCTTCGCGGGCGAGACATTACAGGCCAGCCACATTCGCGATACGGAGCGCAAAGGCATCGCCATCATTCATCAGGAGCTGGCGCTGGTGAAACACCTCACGGTGCTGGAAAACATCTTTCTCGGTGCCGAACTAAGCCGCCACGGCGTACTGGATTACGACACCATGACTTTGCGCTGCGAGAAACTGCTGGCGCAGGTGAGCCTGGCGATCTCGCCCGATACCCGGGTCGGCGACTTAGGGCTGGGGCAACAGCAGCTGGTGGAAATTGCCAAAGCGCTCAATAAACAGGTGCGCTTGTTGATCCTCGACGAACCTACGGCGTCCCTCACCGAACAGGAGACCGCGGTATTGCTGGACATCATTCGTGACCTGCAAAACCACGGGATTGCCTGCATCTATATTTCGCACAAGCTGAACGAAGTGAAAGCCATCTCTGACACCATCTGCGTGATTCGCGATGGGCAGCATATTGGCACCCGTGCCGCAGAGGGGATGAGCGAAGATGACATCATTACCATGATGGTGGGACGTGAGCTGACGGCGCTCTACCCCAACGCACCCCACACCATTGGAGAAGAGGTGCTGCGCGTGGAGCACCTCACCGCGTGGCACCCGGTGAACCGCCACATTAAGCGCGTGAACGATATCTCCTTCTCTTTGCATCGGGGAGAGATCCTCGGTATCGCCGGCCTGGTGGGCGCCGGGCGTACCGAAGCGATGCAGTGCCTGTTTGGCGTCTGGCCCGGTCGCCGCGAAGGGACCCTCTTTATCGACGGGCAACCGGTCACCATCAACAACTGCCAGCAGGCCATCGCCCAGGGTATCGCCATGGTGCCGGAAGATCGCAAGAAAGATGGCATCGTGCCGGTCATGGCGGTGGGGAAAAATATCACCCTCGCGGCTCTGGATCAGTTCTCCGGAACCCTGAGCAGCCTGGACGACGCTGCCGAGCAGCACTGTATTTTACACTCCCTGCAACGTCTGAAGGTCAAAACCTCATCGCCCGATCTGGCGATTGGTCGCCTGAGCGGCGGTAACCAGCAGAAGGCGATTCTGGCCCGCTGCCTGCTGCTCAATCCACGCATTTTAATTCTCGATGAGCCCACGCGCGGCATCGACATTGGCGCGAAATATGAAATCTACAAATTGATTAACCAGTTAGTGCAGCAGGGCATTGCCGTCATTGTGATCTCCTCAGAACTGCCTGAAGTGCTGGGGCTGAGCGATCGGGTGCTGGTTATGCACGAAGGGAAACTCAAAGCCAACCTGAAAAACCAGAACCTGACGCAGGAGCAGGTAATGGAAGCCGCATTAAGGAGCGAACGTCATGTCGAAAAGCAACCCGTCTGAAGTGAAAGTCGCCGTGCCAACGCCAGGGGCCTTTTCGGGTCTGAAGGCGCTGAATTTGCAGGTCTTTGTGATGATCGCCGCGATTGTGGCGATCATGCTGTTCTTCACCTGGATGACGGACGGCTCTTATCTCAGCGCGCGTAATATCTCTAACCTGCTGCGTCAGACCGCCATAACTGGCATCCTGGCGGTGGGCATGGTGTTTGTGATTATCTCTGCGGAGATCGACCTTTCGGTCGGGTCGATGATGGGGCTGCTGGGCGGCGTGGCGGCGATTTTTGATGTCTGGTTGGGCTGGCCGCTGCCGCTGACCGTGGTTGTTACCCTGCTGCTCGGCTTGCTGCTCGGAACCTGGAACGGCTGGTGGGTGGCCTACCGTAAAGTACCCTCATTCATTGTGACCCTCGCCGGGATGCTGGCCTTCCGCGGCATTCTGATTGGTATTACCAACGGCACCACCGTGTCGCCCACCAGCGCCTCTATGTCGCAGATTGGTCAAAGTTACCTCTCCGATGGTATCGGCTTTACCCTGGGCGCCATTGGCCTGATGGCGTTTGTCGCCTGGCAGTGGCGTGGCAGAATGCGTCGCCAGGCGCTGGGGCTCGCTGCCCCCACTGCGGCACCATTCGTGGGGCGTCAGGCGCTGACGGCGGTGATCGTGCTGGGCGCTATCTGGTTACTTAACGACTATCGCGGCGTACCGACGCCGGTGCTGTTGCTGGTTTTACTGCTGCTGGCGGGAATGTTCATGGCGACGCGCACCGCATTTGGTCGCCGAATTTATGCCATCGGCGGCAACATTGAAGCCGCTCGCCTTTCCGGCATTAATGTAGAGCGCACTAAGCTCGCCGTCTTTGCTATCAACGGCCTGATGGTGGCGATTGCCGGGCTGATTTTAAGCTCACGTCTGGGAGCCGGTTCACCCTCTGCGGGCAATATCGCCGAGCTGGATGCGATTGCCGCCTGTGTGATTGGTGGAACCAGTCTCGCCGGGGGGATTGGCAGCGTGGCGGGTGCGGTGATGGGGGCATTTATTATGGCGTCTCTGGATAACGGAATGAGTATGATGGACGTGCCGACATTCTGGCAATATATCGTTAAGGGCGTCATTTTGCTGCTGGCGGTATGGATGGATTCCGCCACCAAGCGACGTGCCTGAAGATAAATCGGTCACCTGTCAATGACACTGGGAAAAGCGTGCCATGTTTGAGAAGCGCCACCGCATTACGTTGTTGTTCAATGCCAATAAAGCCTACGACCGCCAGGTGGTAGAGGGCGTTGGTGAATATTTGCAGGCGTCGCAATCGGAGTGGGACATCTTTATCGAAGAGGATTTCCGCACCCGCATCGAAAACATTAAAGACTGGTTGGGTGACGGTGTGATCGCCGACTACGACGATGACGTCATCCAACAACTGCTGAAAGATGTCGACCTACCCATCGTGGGCGTCGGCGGGTCCTATCACGCGCCGGAAAATTATCCCGGCGTGCACTACATCGCGACCGACAACCACGCGCTCGTTGAGAGCGCGTTTCTGCATCTGAAAGAAAAAGGGGTACATCGCTTCGCCTTCTATGGCCTGCCCGCCTCCAGCGGCAAACGCTGGGCTGCCGAGCGGGAGTATGCGTTCTGTCAGCTGGTGGCGAAAGAGAAGTATCGCGGGGTGGTCTATCAGGGGCTGGAAACTGCGCCGGAAAACTGGCAGCACGCGCAGAACCGCCTGGCCGACTGGCTGCAAACCTTGCCGCCACAAACCGGCATCATCGCCGTGACGGATGCCCGCGCACGCCATGTGCTGCAGGTTTGCGAGCATCTGCACATCCCTGTACCAGAAAAACTGTGCGTGATTGGCATCGATAACGAAGAGCTGACCCGCTACCTGTCACGGGTGGCGTTATCGTCAGTGGCGCAGGGAACTCGCCAGATGGGGTATCAGGCCGCCAAGCTGCTGCACCGCCTGCTGGATAATGAACATCTCCCTTTGCAACGCCTGCTGGTGCCGCCGGTACGCGTGGTGGAACGTCGCTCTACCGATTACCGCTCGCTTAACGATCCGGCGGTTATTCAGGCCATGCACTACATCCGCAACCATGCCTGCAAAGGCATAAAGGTGGATCAAGTCCTGGATGCGGTGGGGATTTCCCGCTCAAATCTGGAGAAGCGTTTTAAAGAGGAGGTGGGGGAGACTATCCACGCGGTGATCCATGCCGAGAAACTGGAGAAAGCGCGCAGTCTGTTAATTTCGACCTCACTCTCTATCAACGAAATTTCGCAAATGTGTGGTTATCCGTCGCTGCAGTATTTCTATTCGGTATTTAAAAAAGAGTACGACACCACGCCGAAGGATTATCGCGATCGTCATAGCGAAGTATTAATTTAACGCTGAATGAGCAAAGAAAAACGCCTTCCGGATGGAAGGCGTTTTTATAAGATAACAGATTACATATGGGCGGCAATTAAGCGCTGATTATCCTGATACATTGAGAACAAGTAATTGTTATAGCGCTGCCCCTGCGTCGAGTACCCTTTCAACTTGTGAATCATGGTGCTCGCCGTCACTTCCTGGTCCGCTTTACGCAACTGAGCGCGGGACTTACGGAATGAGTTGTACGCCGGGTGCGTATTCAGGTTCACCACGTAGGCATTGACCGAATCTTTGACGGAATCAAAGTGCGAGTAGCCACGAACTTTGCCCGGTGCATTACAGCTGCCTTTTCCGCACTTCATGCCGAACAGGTTGTTGTTGCTACGGGCCAGCTTAGAGGTACCCCAACCGCTTTCTGCTGCGGCCATGGTTGCCACCATGCTGCCTGGAATAATATCCACGCGCTCAAGCAAGGTGTTCCACGGAACACGACGGGTATTGCCAGACCAGCTGATCTTGTAACGTTTGGTGATGTCTTTCAGACGTGAGCGCTCAGCTGGAGACCAGCGGCTCGCGTACTGTTTAGATATTAACCAGTTACGATCGGCGGTAATCGCAGCGTTTTGGCTTGTGATATAAGGCATTACCGTCCGGAGAAACGCTTTTTTCCTTGGTGTCCCGGAAGGGTATTTTCGCAAATCAGGAAGTGAACTGCTCTTTACACTATTGCGAGAATACTCTTGTTTACTGCTAACCTTATTACTTACCGTCTTACTGCTTACTTTCTTACTAATATGGGCTTTGTGACTCGTTGTATCCGTGTGCGTCTTCGCAAGCACCCCACCTGAAAATGTCATGGTGAGTAACATGAGTATCGCGGCCCCATATCGTCGTATGGGAATCGATATCATTAGGTCTCCTGGTCGGATTTGAACATTCCAACACCTTATTTTTTTCACAAAATTGAGAGGTGAATCTCAAATCATAACAAAAATACCCTTCCAGAGCACCCTTAGAAATAGTCTAAATCCGAAACCATGTCATCAGGACGCTGCTCAGTTAAGCATCATTTTCTGCAAATTGTGCGCGATATCGCAGATAAGTGGCTAAATTAGCGCGAGATCACTCACCCTTTCGTCTCCTCCCTCAGCCTTTCGTCCAGGGAGGAGTTTGCGCTGCCAGCCTGCTGGCAAAATAGGCAAAACGCTGCGACAGGAATGTAAAATGAAACACTCAGCTTTAGCGCTTGTGTTGTTGCCTGCCATGGCCTGCGCCGACTGGTCGGCCGACGGTTTTCCTGCCTTTCAGGCAGAAGGCACAGGTCTGTACACCGCCCATGCAAAGCTTGCGAAGGGTACACGCCCTTTAAGCCTCATTTTTGACCAGACGTGCTGGCAGCCGGCCGGCCCCGTCAAACTCAATGAGATGCTGTCGCTCAAACCCTGTGAAGGTGATAAGCCACAGTGGCGCCTGTTTCGCGACGGTGAGTATCAAATGCAGATCGATACCCGCTCTGGCACGCCGACACTGATGCTGAGTGTCAAAACCGCCAACGCGCAGACTGTTGCCAGCGTCACCCGTCAATGTCCGAAATGGGACGGCGCGCCGGTGACCCTGGATGTCAGCAGCACATTTCCGGAGGGCAGCGTCGTACGGGATTTCTACAGCAAGCAGACTGCCACCGTTCAACAGGGCAAAATTACTCTGCGACCTGCGGCCAATAGTAATGGCCTGTTGCTGCTCGAGCGCGCCGAAACCGATAAAGCGGCCCCCTTTAGCTGGCAAAACGCCACCGTCTATTTTGTCTTAACCGATCGCTATGTGAATGGCGACCCCAGCAACGACAACAGCTACGGTCGGCACAAAGACGGTATGCAGGAGATCGGTACTTTCCACGGCGGCGATTTAAAAGGGCTCACCAGCAAGCTGGATTACCTGCAGCAGCTCGGTGTGAATGCTTTATGGATCAGCTCCCCTCTGGAACAGATCCACGGCTGGGTAGGCGGCGGCACCAAAGGCGACTTCCCCCACTACGCCTACCATGGTTACTACACGCAGGACTGGACCCGGCTTGATGCCAATATGGGCAATGAGGCAGACCTGCAACAACTGGTCGACGAAGCGCATCGCCGCGGCATCCGTATCCTGTTTGACGTGGTGATGAACCACACGGGCTATGCCACCCTTGCGGATATGCAGGCGTTTCAGTTTGGCGCCCTTTACCTTAAGGGCGATGAGCAAAAAAAGATTCTGGGTGAACGCTGGACCGACTGGAAACCTGCCGCCGGACAGAGCTGGCATAGCTTTAATGATTACATCAATTTCAGCGACAAAGCCGCCTGGGATAAATGGTGGGGCAAGCAATGGATCCGAACCGACATTGGCGATTACGACAACCCCGGCTTTGATGACCAGACCATGTCGCTCGCCTTCTTACCGGATCTGAAAACCGAATCTACCACCCCATCGGGTTTGCCAAACTTTTACCAGCATAAACCCGATACCCATGCGAAACCGCTTCCCGATGCCACCCCGCGTGATTACCTCGTCACCTGGCTCAGTCAGTGGGTGCGGGATTACGGTATCGACGGCTTCCGGGTCGATACTGCCAAACACGTGGAGCTTGCGGCCTGGCAGCAGTTAAAAGCGCGATCGAGCGAGGCGCTGGTCGCATGGAAGCAGGCGAATCCCGATAAAAAGCTGGATGACGCCCCCTTCTGGATGACCGGTGAAGCCTGGGGCCATGGCGTAATGCGCAGCGATTACTACCAGCACGGTTTTGATGCGATGATCAATTTCGATTATCAGGAGCAAGCGGCCAAAGCGGTGGACTGCCTGTCCGACATGGATCTCACCTGGCAGCAAATGGCAGAGAAATTACAGGACTTCAATGTGCTGAGCTACCTCTCGTCACATGATACGCGCCTGTTCCGCGAAGGCGGTTCGCGGGCGGCGGAGCTGCTGTTGCTGGCGCCCGGCACGGTGCAAATCTTCTATGGCGATGAGTCTGCCCGCCCGTTTGGCGCAACCGGCTCGGACCCTTTGCAAGGCACCCGCTCGGAGATGAACTGGCAGGAGGTGACCGGCAAACAGGCGCAGTCCGTGGCGCACTGGCAGTTGCTTGGGCAGTTCCGCGCTCGCCATCCGGCAATAGGTGAAGGCAAGCAAACCACCCTGACGCTGAGCCAGGGGTACGGTTTTGTGCGCCAGCATCATGACGACAAAGTGATGGTGGTGTGGGCTGGTCAACACTGAATCCAAATGCGCGCTTCGCCACCCCGGCGAGGCGCGCTAAAACAGCATAATTCACTTCCCTAAGGCTTTTTTGCCATATATAGACGCAAGCAAGCCCAGCGGCTTCGATTTGCACCTGCGCAGTTGTAGCGTTAAGGTGAGCCAAATTTACTACAAGCCCGATAGACCACCTGCTATGACCTTTTCACTTTTTGGCGACAAATTCACCCGCCATTCAGGCATTACGCGCCTGATGGAGGATCTCAACGACGGCCTGCGCACACCAGGGGCCATCATGCTGGGCGGCGGAAACCCGGCGCAAATCCCGGCCATGAACAGCTACTTCAGCACCCTGCTGGCCGATATGCTCGAAAACGGCAAAGCCACGGACGCCCTCTGTAATTACGATGGGCCGCAAGGCAAAACCGAGCTGCTCACCGCACTGGCGGATATGCTGCGCAACGAACTGGGCTGGGAGATCGGGCCACAGAATATTGCACTGACAAACGGCAGCCAGAGCGCGTTTTTCTACTTGTTTAACCTTTTCGCCGGACGTCGTGCCGACGGCAGCACCAAAAACGTGCTTTTCCCGCTGACGCCGGAGTATATCGGCTATGCCGATTCCGGCCTGGAAGAGGATCTGTTCGTCTCCGCGCGTCCAAATATCGAGCTGCTGCCGGAAGGCCAGTTCAAATATCACGTGGATTTTGAACACCTGCACATTGGCGAAGAGACCGGCATGATCTGCGTCTCTCGCCCCACCAACCCCACCGGCAATGTGATTACCGACGAAGAGTTAATGAAACTCGACGTGCTGGCCAATCAGCACGGTATCCCGCTGGTCATTGATAACGCGTACGGCGTACCGTTCCCCGGTATCATCTTTAGCGAAGCGCGCCCGCTGTGGAACCCGAACATTGTGCTGTGCATGAGCCTCTCCAAGCTCGGTCTGCCTGGGAGCCGCTGCGGGATTATCATTGCCAATGAAAAAATCATCACTGCCATCACCAACATGAACGGCATTATTAGCCTCTCGCCTGGCGGCATTGGCCCGGCAATGATGTGCGAGATGATTAAGCGCAACGACCTGCTGCGCCTGTCGAACGAGGTGATTAAGCCGTTCTACTATCAGCGCGTGCAGGAGACGATCGCCATGATTCGTCGTTACCTGCCGAAAGAGCGCTGCCTGATCCACAAACCGGAAGGGGCGATTTTTCTCTGGCTATGGTTTAAAGATCTGCCTATCACCACAGAACTGCTTTATCAGCGCCTGAAAAAACGCGGCGTGCTGATGGTGCCGGGCGATTACTTCTTCCCGGGGCTGGATAAACCCTGGCCGCACACGCATCAGTGTATGCGTATGAACTACGTGCCAGACCCGGAGAAAATCGAAGCCGGGGTAAAAATTCTGGCCGAAGAGATCGATCGCGCCTGGCGCGACGAGGCCTAAGCTCGCGCTCGCAGTCGCGCTGCGCGGAGTGTCACCGGGTCAAGACAGCGTAACGCATGAGTCGGGCAGGCCGCCACGCAGGCAGGCCCGCTCTCGCGATGGGCGCAGCGATCGCACTTCAACGCCAGCGCCCGCTCATCAACCCGTATCACCTGCATTGCCCCAAAGGGGCAGGCGATCACACAGCTTTTACAGCCGATGCAGCGCTGCTGTTCTACCCGCCAGATCCCCGCCTCGCGCTGAATGGCCTGCACGGGGCAGACGCTGGCGCAGGGGGCCTCTTCACATTGATGGCAGGTCACCGCCGTGGTGAATGTCGCCCCCTTCATCACCCGAATGCGCGAAGCAAAGGTCGCTGGGCTGACCGTCGCGCATGATTGATCTTCCTGATGCGCGACCACGCAGGCCACTTCACAGGTGCGGCAACCGATGCACTTTGCCGGGTCCGCGACAATATACGGGTTCATCTCCTGCTCCATCCACGTTGGAAAAAAGTCAGGTTGCCAGAGTGAACGGGGAAGCCGCCTTGATCCCACTACGGTAAACGGCGGATTTAGGGTTCTTGCCAGCAAAACTGGGAAATTGCCCTAAGGTCAGGCCGAATTAATGTGTTCTTTGCAGTAACGCCGCTTCCAGACGGCGGGCGTTAAGCCTGTATGTTTGCGAAAAATCTGGCGGAAATAGCCCACCTCATTAAAACCACAGCGGGTTGCCACCTCTTTAAGCGAAACCGCACCGTTAAGCAGCAATTTTTCCGCCGCCCTCACCCGCTGACGATGAATGGCCTCCGTTAGCGTGAGATGGAACACCCGGCGAAAGACCCGCCCCAGATAATCGGCATTACAGTGAAGCTCTTTTGCCAGCTGGGAGGTGCTCAGAGGCAAATGGAAGCGGGTGCTAATAATCTGGCGGGCCTTCCAGGCTAGGCTCACACCCGCCTCATCGGGCGGCTGTTGGGGGCCGGCCGTAAGAGAGATTTGTTGTAGAATCAGCAGTAAAAGGTACTCCAGCGCCGGACTGCGCTGTAACTTCTCCTGCTCGGTAAGAAACTGTCTGAATAGCGAAATCACCGACGAAGGATCACCGCTTTTGCCGTGTTGATGCACTGCCAACTGCGTCCCCAGTGGCGATCGCAACGCTTGCTCATTCACGTCAAAATGCAGCCAGTAAAAGCGTAAATCGGGGGGGAAATCCTCAATGCCCTGATGACGACGCTGGGGCCAGAGTAATAAGCTTTCTCCCGCCTGCACCTCGAAAACCCTATTCTCCTCCTGGATCGTTAATTTCCCTTTTTCGACAAAGATAATCTCCCACGAGGTGAGTTTACGCGCCGGGTGCCGGCCAATACCCCGGGAAATAAAGTACCCGCCATTCTGAACGCTAATCGGAAGTGTTATGGATAATTCAAGCATGGATATTCACTATCTCGCTGAAAATGGCTTTCAAATACGCCTTTTCCATTGATTATTAACAGTTATTCCGTTTTCTTCCCGATCGAAATCACACTTTGACGACGAAGTCGGAATCCTCACCTTTTTATACTTTTCCCTTCCCTTGTCGCCCCAGACTTTCAGTGCAGAATGAATGAGGTACCCCACAGTAACACCTATAAAAATTCTATTACCGAGGAGTTACCTCATGACTTCTACTTCGATTACGCAGAGAGATATCGCCGGGCAGGCCGCTGACGATCGCCTCTCTGTCCGCGAAAAAATAGGCTACGGCCTGGGTGATGCCGGTGGCACCGTCATCACCTGCCTGATCATGAATTTTTTGACCTTTTTCTATACCGATATCTTTGGCTTAACCCCCGCGCTGGTAGGCACGCTGTTTATTGCCTTACGCGTATTCGACGCTATTTCCGATCCCATCATGGGCGTTATTGCTGACCGCACCCAAAGCCGCTGGGGACGTTTTCGTCCGTGGCAACTGTGGATTGCCCTGCCGATTGGGATTATCGGGGTGCTCACCTTCACCGTGCCGGATGCCGGCATGGGCGTCAAAATCATGTGGGCGTTTGGCACATACCTGCTGTTATCGGTGGGCTATACCGCCATCAACGTCCCCTACTGCGCACTCATCAACACCATGACCACGCGCCACAGTGAAGTGATCTCCTGCCAGGCGTGGCGCTTTGTGCTGTGCGGGGTGGCAGGCTTTTTAGTCTCCGTGGGACTGCCATGGCTGGTGGCGGTGCTCGGTAAAGGTGATGCGGCCCAGGGTTATCAGCTTGGCGTAGGGGTGCTCTGCGCCGTGGCGGTAGTCATGTTCCTCTGCTGCTTCTTCTGGGTGCGGGAGCGCGTACCCCTGGCGCTGATGGGCAAATTTACCCTGCGCGAGCACCTCTCCGGGCTGCGTAAAAACGATCAGCTACTGCTAATGCTGGTGATGTCGTTCTTGCTCATCAATGTTTTTAATATCCGCGGCGGCGGCTACATGTATTTCATCACCTATGTGCTGAAGGGCAGCACAGCTTATACCTCGCTCTTCTTCACCATGGTCACCTTCGCGGCAATCTTCGGCGCGGTGATCGTTAACTATCTCTCCCGACGTAGCGATACGGTCAAACTCTACTACTACACCAACCTGGTGCTGGCTGGGCTGGCGGTAGGGATGTGGTTCCTGCCCGGCGGGCCGGAACATCAAACCCTGTGGCTGGCGGTGATTCTCGGCAACGGCGTGATCCTTGGTTTTACCCTGCCGCTGCACTTCTCGCTAATGGCGTTTGCCGACGACTACGGCGAGTGGAAAACCGGCGTGCGCTCCTCCGGGATGAACTTCGCCTTTAACCTGTTCTTCATCAAGCTGGCCTGGGCCTCCAGCGCCGGGATCATCAGCCTGGTATTTATATTTGTCGCTTATCAGCCGGGCGCAGGCAACCAGACCGCTGCGTCATTGCAGGGGATCACCATGATGGAGACCCTGCTGCCGGCCCTGTTCCACCTGCTACTGGCGATTGCGATTCGCTGGTGCAGACTCAGTAACCCCATGATGGCGCGCATAGCGACCGACCTGCGTCAGCGCCATGTTCAGTCCTGAGGAGTAGAAGATGTCCATAATGGAACCCGACCTGCATAAATTAAAAATCAGTGACCCTTTCCTGGGTCAGTATCAGCGGCTTGTTCGCGATGTGGTGATCCCCTATCAGTGGGATGCCCTGAACGACCGGATTGCCGAGGCGGAACCGAGCCACGCTATCACAAACTTTCGTATCGCAGCGGGGCTGGAGCACGGTGACTTTTACGGCATGGTTTTCCAGGATAGCGACGTCGCGAAATGGCTGGAAGCCGTCGCATGGTCTCTGTGCCAGAAACCTGACCCCGAGCTGGAGAAAACGGCCGATGAGGTGATAGCTCTGGTCGCTGCGGCGCAGTGTGACGATGGTTACCTCAATACGTACTTTACAGTCAAAGCACCGGACGAGCGCTGGACCAACCTGGCTGAATGTCATGAACTTTACTGTGCAGGGCATATGATCGAAGCGGGCGTGGCCTGGTACCAGGGCACCGGCAAACGTAACCTGCTGGAGGTGGTGTGCAAGCTGGCTGACCATATCGACAGCGTCTTTGGCCCGCATGATACGCAGCTCCACGGTTATCCCGGCCACCCTGAAATCGAGCTGGCGCTGATGCGCCTGTACGATGTCACTCAGGAGCCTCGCTACCTTGCGCTGGTAAAATATTTCGTCGAGGAGCGCGGCGCGCAGCCGCACTTTTACGACATCGAGTATGAGAAGCGCGGAAAAACGTCGTACTGGAATACCTACGGCCCGGCGTGGATGGTGAAAGATAAAGCCTATAGCCAGGCGCATCAGCCTATTGCCGAACAGCAGACGGCCATCGGCCACGCGGTGCGTTTTGTCTATCTGATGACCGGCGTGGCACATCTGGCACGCCTAAGCCAGGACGAAGGCAAGCGTCAGGACTGTCTGCGCCTGTGGAACAATATGGCGCAACGCCAGCTGTACATCACCGGCGGTATTGGTTCACAAAGCAGCGGCGAAGCGTTCAGTAGCGATTATGATCTGCCGAACGACACCGTCTACGCCGAAAGCTGCGCCTCCATTGGGCTGATGATGTTTGCCCGACGCATGCTGGAGATGGAAGCCAATAGCCAGTACGCCGACGTGATGGAGCGCGCGCTTTACAATACTGTGCTGGGCGGCATGGCGCTCGATGGCAAGCACTTCTTCTATGTAAACCCGCTTGAAGTGCATCCTAAATCGCTGGCTTTTAACCATATTTACGACCACGTGAAGCCTGTTCGCCAACGCTGGTTTGGCTGCGCCTGCTGTCCGCCGAACATCGCCCGCGTGCTGACCTCGATTGGTCATTACATCTATACAGTCCGTGACGACGCGTTGTTCATCAATTTATACGTGGGCAACAGTATGGCGTTCCCGGTAGGAGACCAGGAGTTGCAGTTGCGCATCAGCGGTAACTATCCGTGGCAGGATCAGGTCACTATCACCATTACCTCTCCGGTACCGGTGGAACATACCCTGGCGCTGCGCCTGCCGGACTGGTGCGATGCTCCGCAATTAACGCTGAACGGTGAGACGCTGCAAGGTGAGGTGCGCCAGGGGTATCTGTACCTCAATCGCCGCTGGCAGGAGGGAGATGCGCTGGTGCTCACCCTACCGATGCCGGTTCGCCGGGTGTATGGCAACGGGCAGGTGCGTCAGCAGGCGGGCAAGGTGGCCATCCAGCGCGGCCCTCTGGTTTACTGCCTGGAGCAGGCCGATAACGGCGAGGGTCTGCATAACTTAACCCTGCCCGCCGACAGTACATTCCGTGTCTTTGAAGGAAAGGGGATTTTCGCCCATAAAATGCTAATACAAGCAGAAGGATACTGCCGAAATAGCGAAGACGGCACAAACGCGCCACTCTGGCAGTACGATCGCGCCCCCTGCCCACCGCAGGCACAGACGCTGACGTTTATTCCTTGGTTTAGCTGGGCTAATCGCGGCGAAGGGGAAATGCGGATCTGGGTAGACGAGGCATAAACCCGCCCCGTGCGACGCGACATCAACCCCGCCGGGCGAACCGCCAGGCAGGGGTAGCACCGCCCGGCGAATGAAGGATGCCCTTTTTCCTGGCGGCAGATTCGCATCATCAGAAGCGCCAGGCGAGCCCGATTATCAGCGTAACGCTATCGTCACGATCGATCATCGGGCTCTTTCTCACCGCATCAGGCAATGCGGCGTAGCGGGCGCTAGCGTTCAGCAGGAGTTGCGAAGTAAGCGCATATTGGGCCGAAAGCCCGACGTAAGGCATCCAGCTGTCGCCTGCGGCGTACTGCTGCAGGGCGCTGCGGCGTGATTCAGAGGCGGATACGCCATAGTACTTATCGTTAAGGCTCTCATCGTAATAATAAACGCCCGCGGAGGGCGTCAGAGTAAAACGCGCCATACGAACAGGCTTGAAATAAGCCAATTCCCCCATTACGCCGCCGCTTTCGTCCCCGGCATTTGCCGCAAGAGTCAATTTAAGGCTACCCCAGCGCTCGTGGCGATAAAATGCCCCCCCCAGCATGGCTGAGGCCCGGCGTTTATCCAGCTGGCGCATGTGAGCATCGTCATTATCGTCAGGGTCGAAGTGCAGCGGCATCCAGGAAGCGGTCAAACTCAGTTCGTTTTTCTCATCTTTCCAGATAATCCAGCCCAAAGAAGCCTGGCGCACATAAAAATGATGATCTTCATAGCTGACCAGCGGCACGGCAGAGAGCGTATCGTTATACCCTTTGTAAGGCGATTCGTTATATGCAGCCCCCATGCCCAGGGAAAATTCTGCCGCCATGACGGTAAACGGGGAAAATAAAAGCGCGGCGAGGGTAAATTTATTTTTAAAAGCCATTCCATGCGTCCATTAATAATATTACGACCCGGCGCATAGTAATGGTTACAAAATTCGCGGTGCAATTAAGTTGTTTATATAATATTATATATGAAATCATATAGATGGGCGTTACCCATGCGCAAACTGCAGATCAAACCGCGTGAATTAAAGATCGTCTCGGTCATCGCTGCGACCCGCAGTATCGGCGATGCTGCCGCTCTGTTAGGCATGGCGCAGGCCAATGTCAGCAAATATCTCTCTGATTTTGAGGCACGGGTCGGGCTTAAGGTATTTGAGCGTACCACCCGCCATCTGGCATTGACTCAGTTTGGCGAATCACTGTTGCCTTACATTAACCGTTCACTCAAACAAAACGAGCGACTGATCAATTTCATTGGTGATTACAAGCACGAAAAGCGCGGAAAAGTGACAATATATGCGCCAACAGGAATTATTACCTATCTCGCTCGCTACGTGATCCATGAAATTAAAAATCTCGAAGATATTCATATTAGCCTGAAGACCTATAATCTCAGTACCAACGAATTCTACGAAGGCGTCACCTTCCCTGACGACTGCGATATATTAATTACCTATGCGCAACCGAAAGATGAAAACCTGGTCGCCAGCACCCTCACCCAATATTCCATTACTGCGTTTGCTACTCCGCAATATATAAAAAATCATCCGATTAACAGCCCGGACGATCTCATTAACCACTCCTGTATTCTTATCGATTCTATGATCGTCGATGACGCCAACATCTGGCGATTCCGCGCACATCAGAGCGACCAGATACGCGATTACAAAGTCACGGGTAACTATATTTGTGACAACACCCATGCGGCGCTCGAACTGGCGCGTAATCATCTGGGGATCGTCTTCGCGCCAAAAGAGAGCCTGCAAAAAGAGATAGAGCAAGGTTTGATGGTGCCCTGCTTTACCCATCAGGAGGAGTGGTGGCTGGATCTGGTGACCATCTTCCGTAAACGCGAATACCAGCCACTCCGCGTGCAGTATGTGCTGGATGGCGTAATGAATACGCTGCGTAAGCAGATTGAGCAGGCCGCCGTGGGGCAGCCTGCTCAGGGAAGTTAAAACAGCCCGAGGGGCTTATCGGAATAGCTTACCAACAGGCACTTCGTCTGCTGATAATGTTCCAGCATCATCTTGTGAGTTTCTCGTCCGATGCCCGACTGCTTATAACCGCCGAAGGCGGCGTGTGCCGGGTAAGCATGGTAGCAGTTGGTCCATACGCGCCCTGCCTGTATGCCGCGTCCCATTTTATAAGCCAGGTTACCGTTACGGCTCCAGACGCCTGCCCCCAGGCCATACTGGGTATCGTTCGCCAGCTCCAGCGCCTCGTCCATCGTTTTGAAGGTGGTCACTGCCAGCACCGGGCCGAAGATCTCCTCCTGGAAGACACGCATATCGTTTTTACCAAACAGGATCGTCGGCTCGAGGTAATAACCTTCGTTTAAATCGCCGCCAAGCTGTTTGCGGCGTCCGCCGGTTAAGACATCCGCCCCCTCTTTTTTACCGATATCAATATAGTTAAGGATGGTTTCCAGCTGCCCGTGAGAAACCTGCGCCCCCATCTGGGTGACGCTGTCCAGCGGGTTGCCGCTGCGGATGGACTCTACGCGGCGAATTGCGCGCTCCATAAAGCGTTCATAGATAGACTCCTGCACCAGGGCACGACTCGGGCAGGTACAGACTTCCCCCTGGTTGAAGGCAAATAAGGCAAAGCCTTCCAGCGCCTTATCGAAAAAGGCATCCTCTTCATCCATCACGTCGGCAAAGAAGATGTTAGGGGATTTGCCGCCCAGCTCCAGAGTCACCGGAATGATGTTCTGGGTCGCGTACTGCATAATCTGTTGTCCCACTTCCGTGGAGCCGGTAAAGGCCACTTTAGCGATGCGCTTCGAGGTCGCCAGATATTCGCCAATCTCGCCCCCCGCACCGTTCACCACGTTCACCACGCCCGGCGGCAACAGATCGCCAATCACCTCCATCAACAGCAATACCGATAGCGGCGTGAGACGCGCCGGTTTCAGCACCACGCAGTTACCGGCTGCCAGCGCTGGCGCCATCTTCCAGCTCGCCATCAGCAGCGGGAAGTTCCACGGAATGATCTGCCCCACCACCCCCAGCGGCTCATGGAAGTGATAGGCCACGGTATCTTTATCTACCTCGCTGATACCCCCCTCCTGGGCGCGAATACAGGAGGCAAAATAACGGAAATGATCGATAGCCAGCGGCACGTCAGCAGCCATGGTTTCACGGATGGGTTTTCCGTTATCCCAGGTCTCTGCCGTGGCTAACAGCTCAAGGTTTTGCTCCATGCGGTCAGCAATTTTAAACAGGATGGCAGCCCTGTCCTGCACCGAGGTTTGCCCCCACCGATCTTTCACTTTGTGGGCGGCATCCAGCGCCAGGTCGATATCCCGCTTGCCGGAGCTGGCGATTTCGCACAGCGGCTGTCCGGTGACCGGGGTGACATTTTGATAGTAATCGCCGTCGGCTGGTGCCACCCAGTCGCCGCCAATAAAGTTGTCATAACGGGCTTTTAGCTTAAGAGGAAAACCATACTCGCCGGGCAGAATGCGTGATGAGGGAGGATTGTTGGTCATGGCCATCTCCTTGCGTGAAGTGTCCTTCAAAGGTAGACCGCGGCGGTGAAAACAGCGCCAGCCAGCGTCTGCTTTGCGAGCCCCTTCACGCATTACCTTACTTTACGTTCCGTTTTTTGGTCTGAGCCATAATTAAGGTGCACAGGCTCATAAAGGAAGCGTAAATGCGGCTATTTATCGGTTTTGATGTCGGTGGAACGCACATAAAACATGGCGTGATCGATGAAGATGGTAACGAACTGGCGGAAGATCAATTTGATACGCCAGAAGATGAAAAGACCTTCAGGCAAAAGTGGCGCGAGGTGGTGCAGGCTTACCAGAAAGATCATGAGATTGCGGCCATTGGCGTGAGTTTCCCGGGCCATATCAATACGCATACCGGCAAAGCGGCTAAGGCCGGGGCGCTGGATTTCCTTGACGATGTAAACCTCTACGACCTGTTTGCAGAGCTTACCGATCTCCCCGTCACCGCCGAAAACGACGCGAACTGCGCGGCGCTGGGCGAACTGTGGCGGGGTGCAGGGCGCGATTATCAGCACTTTGTCTGCATTACGCTTGGCACCGGCATAGGGGGTGGCATCGTGGTGGAGGGCGATCTCTGGCGTGGTTCGCACTACCGCGCCGGTGAGTTTGGGGTGATTCCGGTCGGCAATAATGGCGAAGGGATGCACGAAGTCGCCTCTGCCAGAGGATTGATGGAGGCCTGTCGCCGGGCGCTGGCGGTCTCTGAAGAGGAGATGCCAAAAGGCGAAGCGCTCTTCAAACTGATGGAAAACGATCTGCATCTGCGGGAAGCGGTGGAAGAGTGGGCGCGCTTCCTCGCGCGTGGCATTTACAGCGTAATCTCGATGTTTGATCCGCAGGTGGTGTTAATCGGCGGCGGCATCAGCGAGCAGGAGAAAATTTATCAGCTGCTCGACCGTAAGCTGCAATCCTTTGACGAGTGGGAGGCCCTGCAGGTGCCTATTTTGCCCTGCGAACTGGGTAACCAGGCGGGCCGACTGGGCGCCGTCTGGCTGGCAAAACAGGCACTTTCCCGACGCGAGGCTTAAGGTTGCGGCCTGTCCGCAGCAAAAAGCAGCGCATCGCGCAGCAGGTGGTCGTTCCCACGACGGCGGGTAAAGCCGATGCGGTTGAAGTACTCCAGGATCTGGATCGCCAGCTTGCGCCCCACGTTCAGCCGGTCACGGAAGTCGGCGGCGCAGGTTGACCCCCGCTCCTGATCCAGCTCACGGATCAAACTGGCGAACGCCACAATGCGATCATTGCGGTAGTAACGATCTTTGACGATCGCCGTAATGAGCCCCTGCTGCGCGGCCAGCCTCAGTATCTGGCGCATCTCCTGCTCGTCGGTCGCGGTCTCGCGCGCCAGATCGCGCACCCACCAGGGCTCATCACCAAATAGCCCTTCCGCCTTTTGCCAGATGGCGCGCTGCGCATCGGTAAAGCCGGCTTTGTGATGCGGCAGGTGCAGCCAGCCATGATAGCTGTGCAGATCCCCATTCTCGCGCATCCTTTCTATCAACAGCAGGACCAGGGCTTCATCTTCCGTTGGCAATGACATACGCCGCAGGCGTTCACGGCCAGGCCCCGGCTCATCCTGGTGCTGATGATGGTAAGCGCTAAGCACATCAAGAATTTTACGCTGCCAGCGGGCGGCAATCCCGGTACTCAGCAGCATGGATCCGGCCTGGATAAAATCGGGATGACGCGTCAGCTCGCGTAGCCCTTCCTCACTGCGCTGGCGCGCCCAGGCGAACTCCAGCAGATTGACCGCCCCGCGCTCCAGATGCTGACGCAGCGCAGCACGATCGTCCGGTGCTTTCGCAAGCTGCGCCAGCCAGTGCAGATATTCAGGTTTACGTTTGCCACGGCGCGGCGGATGAAGGGTAACGACGCGCGCCCCCGCCAGCGTAACGCGTGCCGAGATGTCCCGCAGTACCAGCCGATCGTTATCAGCCAGCCACAACGGGTTATCCAGTACCAGCTCGGCCAGATCGTTTTCCAGTAGCGACACGCGGCCGGTCACGTGACTGGCGGCGTGGTGAATATGCAGAGGCTGCCACTGACTCAGGGACAATTCGCCCTGCAGGGCCACGATCACCCGCGTCGACGGCGCCGGCGGTGCGTCAGACAGCAGCCAATCGCCCCGGCTAAGCTCTTCTTTCTCAGCATCGCCCGCAATGTTCAGGGCAATACGCTGCCCGGCATGGGCCTGCTCCGTGGGCTGATTTTGCGCATGCAGACCGCGCACACGCATGCTTTTATTGACCCCGGTCAGCCAGAGGCTATCACCCACCTTCACTTCACCGCTCAGGGCCGTGCCGGTGACCACCAGCCCCGCCCCCTTCACGGTAAAGGCCCGGTCAATGGCCAGACGAAAACGTTGATGCCCCGCCTGCTCGCGGGCCGGAAGATGTTGCAGATGGTCGCGCAGGGCGTCAATACCTTGCCCCTGGGTTGCGACAGTGACAAACAGCGACGCATCGCCAAATCCATATTCTGCCAGGGTCGCCAGCACCTCTTCACGCACCGCCGCCACGCGCGCATCGTCAACGCGATCGGCTTTGGTCAGCGCCACGGTGAGCTGGGGACTGCCGGTGAGCTGCAGAATGTGCAAATGCTCACGCGTTTGCGCCATTACACCATCGTCGCAGGCCACCACCAGCAGCGCATGGTCGATACCCCCCACCCCCGCCAGCATATTCGAGAGAAATTTTTCATGCCCCGGAACGTCAATAAACCCCAGCACGCGGCCATCCGGCTGCGGCCAGTAGGCATACCCGAGGTCGATGGTCATGCCGCGTTTTTTCTCTTCCGGCAGGCGATCGGCGTTAATCCCCGTAATCGCCTGCAACAACGTCGTTTTGCCATGGTCAACGTGACCCGCAGTGGCAATAATCATTTCAGCAACATCTCCAGAAACAGGGTTTGATCTTCCAGACAGCGTAGATCCAGCCACAGTCGGCCATTTTTGATACGGCCAATCACCGGAACGGGCAGCGCCCGCCAGCGTGAGGCCAGTGCCTCTAACTGGCTGCCGCGTCCATCGCGCGGGGTGAACGTCAGCGCTGCGCCAGGCAATCTCTCCACCGGCAGGGAACCGCTGCCGGGCTGTGACAGGCAAGGCTCAACGCGCACCTCAAAGTCCGAATAGTGCGGGGCAACCTGCGCCAGAAGCGTCTCGCCCAGCTGATGTAGCGAGGCGGCATCACGGCTTAGCAGACGCAAGGTGGGCAGGCGTTCGGTCAGCTTCTCTGGGTGCAAATAGAGCCGCAGCGTCGCTTCCAGCGCGGCGAGCGTCATTTTGTCGGCGCGCAGGGCGCGCTTCAGCGGGTGCTGCTGCAATTTGGCAATCAGCTCACGTTTACCGACGATAATGCCGGCCTGCGGACCACCGAGCAGCTTGTCGCCGGAGAAGCTCACCAGGCTTACCCCCGCGGCAATCAACTCCTGCGGCATCGGCTCTTTCGGCAGACCAAACTGGCTCAGATCCACCAGCGAGCCGCTGCCTAAATCGGCAACGACCGGTACATTCATCTCCCGACCCATTTGCGCCAGTTCGGCTTCATCCACCGCGTGGGTAAAGCCTTCAATCGCATAATTGCTGGTGTGCACTTTCATGAGCAGCGCGGTATTTTCATTGATTGCCGCGCGATAGTCTTTGGCGTGGGTGCGGTTGGTGCTGCCTACTTCCCGCAGACTACATCCCGCCTGCAGCATGACGTCCGGAATGCGGAACGCGCCGCCAATTTCAACCAGCTCACCGCGCGACACCACCACCTCTTTCTGTGCCGCCGTCGCCGCCAGCATCAGCAGCACGGCGGCCGCGTTGTTATTCACGATGCAGGCGTCTTCCGCGCCGGTGAGTTGACACAACAGTTCTGCCAGCGGGCGATCCCGATGACCTCGCCCGGCGCCGTCCAGGTCGTACTCCAGCGTCACCGGCTGGCGCATCGCCTGGGTGACCGCCGCAACCGCCTCTTCCGCCAGCAGCGCACGTCCCAGATTGGTGTGCAGCACGGTGCCCGTCAGGTTAAACACCGGGCGTAGCCCTGGAGGCGTGTCCGCCGCCAACCGTTTTTCCACTTCCAGAAACCAGTCCCACTGCGGCAGCGCCTGCTGTTGACGAATAAAGTCGCGGGCTTCTGCCTGTAACAGGCGCAACGCTTCGACCGTGCGGACATGACCAAACCTCTCCACGACGGGGAGAAGCCTGGGGTCGCGAAGCAGACGATCGGTGGCGGGTAGCTGGCTGTAGAGAGAGTGCTGAGTAGTCATGAAAGTGCCTGGCTGTTGGGTCTCTTCCCCCCTCCCGACGGGAGAGGGAGTCAATATGAAGAGGGATTGTACAGCCTGGCGCCAGGAAGTGTTATAGGCGACATCACGCCTTTGGCGGTTCAGTGCGAGCGAAGCTTTCGCGCTGGAAGAGGGTTTCGGCCAGTTTGACCAGCAGTGGACGCTCGACGCACCAGCCCGGCGAGACGCGGCGGAAATTGAGATAACCAATGGCGCAGGCAATGGCGATGGTCGCCAGGTTAACGCTGTCGGTGGCCAGCTTGCCCTCGCGAATCAGGGTTTCGCACCAGTCGAGGCTGCGGCTGATTTTTTCACGCTGACGCAGCAACTCTGCTTCTGATTGCTGTGCGGGCGGGCGGGCCTGCTCACGCACGGAGGCCAGAGCCGCATCCATAATGCCGTCGGCCAGCGCTTCGATCTGGCGGATGTAGAGCGCCGCCTTCGGCTCGCGCGGCACCATCGCCGGGGCGATATCCAGCTTTTCTATGTATTCGGCAATGATCGGTGAATCAAACCAGTATTCGCCATCATCCGTCACCAGCGCGGGTACTTTGCCCAGCGGGTTGTACTGCGCCACGCCATTGTCGGCGTTATAGGGCTGTTCGTTGATGAACTCGAAGGTGATCCCCTTCTCCAGCAAAAGAATGGAGATCTTCCGGACAAAGGGACTGGTATAACTGCCGATAAGTTTCATTGCCTGCTCCTGTATGCCAACAAAAGGTTAAGTATGGCTCAGGCAAAGAGAAAAAGGCAGGTCACCTCCGTCGGTGAGATTACGGGTGCCAGGCAGAGATCATTCAACTCACAGATAATGTTGCTCACTTTCATACCGTTTAGTTCTCCCATGACAGACTCTGCGCCCGATCACATCCAGAGTAATCTGCATAAAAATATTTTGTGAATTTCATCACAATTAATAAACAAACCAGCGCCAGCATTATGTGACAAACCTCACATTTTTGTGCCGAATCAGCCACTTTATTGACCACTGTATTTTTTTTACACGTCATATTTGTGACACGGATCACGTCAATAATCTGCGCACCCCCTACATTTACGTGATTGAGATCACACAAAATTCCGCTCGCTGGACACCATAACGATTCAGTGCCAGATTTCACACATTCGAACAGGGCTGGGCTACCTCTGCCACCGCATTAACAACAAACCTCGGGCTACTAGCCTGCGTACACAGAAGAAGGGGTGTTTTATGTCATCCGATTTCAAGATCAAAGTTCAAAGCTTTGGTCGTTTCCTCAGCAATATGGTGATGCCAAACATCGGCGCGTTTATCGCGTGGGGTATCATCACTGCATTGTTCATTCCGACAGGGTGGTTGCCTAACGAAACGCTGGCAAAACTTGTTGGCCCAATGATTACTTACCTGCTGCCACTGCTCATCGGTTATACCGGTGGTCGTCTGGTGGGCGGTGACCGCGGCGGCGTAGTGGGTGCCATTACCACTATGGGCGTGATCGTCGGTGCAGATATGCCAATGTTCCTCGGCGCGATGATTGCCGGTCCTCTGGGCGGCTGGGCGATTAAGAAATTCGACGTCTGGGTTGATGGCAAGATCAAATCCGGCTTCGAAATGCTGGTGAACAACTTCTCTGCGGGCATCATCGGGATGATCCTCGCGATTCTGGCGTTCCTCGGCATTGGCCCTGCGGTTGAAGTTCTGTCCAAAATTCTGGCGGCAGGCGTTAACTTCATGGTGGCGCACGACATGCTGCCGCTGGCGTCTATCTTTGTTGAACCGGCGAAAATCCTGTTCCTCAACAACGCCATTAACCACGGTATCTTCTCCCCGCTGGGTATTCAGCAGTCGCATGACCTCGGCAAGTCCATCTTCTTCCTGATTGAAGCCAACCCGGGTCCGGGTATGGGCGTGCTGCTGGCGTATATGTTCTTCGGTCGCGGCAGTGCAAAACAGTCTGCAGGCGGCGCGGCGATCATCCACTTCCTGGGTGGTATCCACGAAATTTACTTCCCGTACGTGCTGATGAACCCACGTCTGATCCTTGCCGTTATCCTTGGCGGTATGACCGGCGTGTTCACCCTGAGCGTGCTGGGCGGTGGTCTGGTCTCTCCGGCCTCCCCAGGTTCTATCCTGGCGGTACTGGCGATGACCCCGAAAGGCGCTTACTTCGCTAACATCGCCGCTATCTGTGCAGCCATGGCGGTCTCCTTCGTGGTCTCGGCTATCCTGCTGAAAACCAGCAAGGTGAAAGAAGAAGACGATATCGAAGCGGCAACCCGTCGTATGCACGACATGAAAGCGGAATCCAAAGGCGCAACCCCGCTGGCGGCTGGCGATGTCTCTAACGACCTGAGCCACGTGCGTAAAATCATCGTTGCCTGCGACGCCGGTATGGGCTCCAGCGCAATGGGTGCAGGCGTACTGCGTAAGAAAGTGCAGGACGCGGGCCTGACCAACATCTCCGTCACCAACAGTGCTATTAACAGCCTGCCAGGGGACGTTGACCTGGTCATCACCCACCGCGACCTGACCGAACGCGCGATGCGCCAGGTGCCGCAGGCGCAGCACATTTCGCTGACCAACTTCCTCGACAGCGGCCTGTATACCAGCCTGACCGAACGTCTGGTTGCTGCGCAGCGTCACGAAAGCAACGAAGTGAAAGTGCGTACCAGCCTGCAGGACAGCTTCGACGAGAGCAACGCGCATCTGTTCCGACTGGGCGCGGAAAACATCTTCCTTGGCCGTACTGCTACTACGAAAGAAGAAGCCATTCGCTTTGCAGGTGAGCAGCTGGTTGCCGGCGGTTACGTTCAGCCAGAGTACGTTGAAGCGATGCTGGAACGTGAAAAATTGACCCCGACCTACCTGGGCGAATCCATTGCGGTTCCACACGGTACGGTTGAGGCGAAAGACCGCGTGCTGAAAACCGGCGTTGTGTTCTGCCAGTATCCGCAGGGCGTACGTTTCGGTGAAGAAGAAGATGACATCGCCCGTCTGGTGATTGGTATCGCCGCACGCAACAACGAGCACATTCAGGTGATTACCAGCCTGACCAACGCCCTCGACGATGAAACCGTCATTGAGCGTCTGGCTAACACCACCAGCGTTGAAGAAGTGCTGGCGCTGTTGAATAAGTAAGTTCGTTCTCTTCCCTCTCCCCCATGGGGAGAGGGCTAGGGTGAGGGGAAAAGTTCCTCACCCCAGCCCTCTCGGGTAAAAACATTAATGAAGGTTAACACTATGAAAGCATTACATTTTGGCGCAGGTAATATCGGTCGTGGATTTATCGGCAAACTGCTGGCAGACGCGGGCATTACGCTGACATTCGCCGATGTGAATCAGGTAGTCCTTGATGCCCTGAATGCCCGTCATAGCTATCAGGTGCACGTGGTGGGTGAAAACGAACAGGTAGATACCGTGAGCGGTGTTAACGCGGTCAGCAGCATTGGCGACGAGGTCATTGACCTGATCGCTGAAGTAGACCTGGTGACCACCGCCGTTGGCCCTGTCGTCCTGGAGCGTATCGCCCCCGCCGTAGCAAAAGGGCTGGCCAAACGTAAAGCCCAGGGCAACAACGCGCCGCTGAACATTATCGCCTGTGAAAACATGGTGCGTGGCACCTCCCAGCTGAAAGGCCATGTGCTGGCCGCCGTGGCTGAAGAAGATAAAGCCTGGGTTGAAGAGCTCGTTGGTTTCGTGGACTCCGCCGTAGACCGTATTGTGCCGCCGTCTGCCTCCGCGACCAATGACCCGCTGGAAGTGACCGTTGAGACCTTCAGCGAGTGGATCGTCGATAAAACCCAGTTTAAAGGCCCCCTGCCCACCATTCCGGGTATGGAGTTGACCGACAACCTGATGGCCTTTGTCGAACGCAAACTCTTCACGCTGAACACCGGGCATGCTATAACCGCCTACCTCGGAAAATTGGCCGGCCATCAGACCATCCGTGACGCGATTCTCGATGAGAAAATTCGCGCTGTGGTAAAAGGTGCCATGGAAGAGAGCGGCGCGGTGCTGATCAAACGCTACGGTTTTGATGCCGAAAAACATGCGGCATACATTCAGAAAATCCTCGGTCGTTTTGAAAACCCGTATCTGAAAGATGACGTCGAGCGCGTGGGCCGTCAGCCGCTGCGTAAGCTAAGCGCAGGCGACCGTCTGATTAAACCGGTACTGGGCACCCTGGAATATGGCCTGCCTAACAAAAACCTGGTCACGGGGATTGCCGCCGCCATGCATTACCGTAGCGCAGAGGATCCGCAAGCTCAGGAACTGGCGCAATTAATTAACGATAATGGCCCACAGGCCGCACTGGCGCAGGTATCCGGACTGGATGCAAATAGCGAAGTGGTTGTGGAGGCGGTTAACGTTTACAACGCAACCAAATGATGCAGGAACTGGCGCAGGTCATCCTGCGCCCGGATAAAAGATTGTCAGATATGCAGGCAATAATGGAACAAACCCAGGCCTTTGAAAATCGTGTGCTTGAACGTCTGAATGCTGGCAAAACTGTACGAAGTTTCCTGATTTCCGCCGTCGAGTTACTCACCGAGGCGGTGAATATCCTGGTGCTTCAGGTGTTTCGCAAAGACGATTACGCGGTGAAATATGCGGTAGAACCGTTACTGGACGGCGACGGACCGCTGGGCGATTTATCTGTCCGCCTGAAGTTAATCTACGGTCTGGGCGTTATTAGCCGACCGGAGTACGAAGATGCCGAACTGTTGATGGCCTTGCGGGAAGAGCTAAATCACGACGGCAATGAGTATGGTTTCACCGACGACGAGATCCTCGGGCCGCTGGGTGAGCTACATTGCGTCACGGCTCTTCCCCCGGCGCCGCAGTTCGATACCAGCGATCCTGAGCTTTACGCCATGCAGAAGCAGCGTTATCAGCAGATGGTGCGCTCCACCATGGTGCTCTCTTTAACTGAGCTGATTTCCCGGATCAGCTTAAAAAAAGCGTTTCAGAAGTAAGCCTGCGCACATTGGTGTATCCTTCCCTGTAATCTCCCCCGTTTTTAGAGTTATTTGTGATGAAAGAAGTCGAAAAGAACGAAATTAAACGCCTGAGCGACCGCCTGGATCTGATCCGCCACCAGATGGCTGGCCTCTCGCTGGTTGAGTCCGCCGAGAAGTATGCCGAGCTGGAAAAAGAGACCGCGACGCTGGAAGCCGAAATTGATCGCCTGCGCGCAGTGAAAAACCACAAGCTGAGTAAAGAAGCGCAGAAGCTGATGGACATGCCGCACCGCCGCCCGATCACCAAAAAAGAGCAGGCTGATATGGGCAAGCTGAAGAAAAGCGTTCGTGGTCTGGTCGTCGTGCACCCGATGACCGAACTTGGCCGTGAAATGGGCCTGAAAGAGATGACCGGCTTTTGTAAGACGGCGTTCTGATAATTTCCCCTCCCTCTCTTCCTAAAGAGGCGAGGGAACTGCGCCTTTCTCCCCCTTCCGGGGAGAGGGCCGGGGTGAGGGCATCAGGCCTTACCCCGCCCAAAATTGGCCCAACCAATTCCCCCTTTGACTGTCCACTGGTTCACATTTCCATTATTTCCCATCACAAAATCGTTGCCCAACCATAACATCTGGTTAACCATTCATTGTCATTACCCCTACATCACCCTATTGGCAGGACCACTTTTACACGTATTGTGACGCTGAGATGAGCGCAGACTCACCGCGTACAGGGCGGGTGGTCCTCAGGAGACCTGCAATGAGCCTCTGGCAACAAAACTACGATCCGGCCGGCAATATCTGGCTATCGAGCCTGATCGCATCACTACCCATTCTGTTCTTCTTCTTTGCGCTAATTAAGCTCAAGCTGAAGGGCTACCTTGCCGCGACCTGGACTGTCGCCATCGCCCTGCTGGTCGCGCTGTTCTTTTATAAAATGCCGGTCGATCGCGCGCTGGCTTCGGTTGTCTATGGCTTCTTCTACGGTCTATGGCCCATCGCCTGGATTATTATTGCCGCCGTATTTGTCTATAAAATCTCGGTAAAAACCGGTCAGTTCGACATTATCCGTTCGTCGATTCTCTCCATCACGCCGGACCAGCGCCTGCAAATGCTGATTGTCGGCTTCTCTTTTGGGGCATTCCTGGAGGGGGCGGCTGGCTTTGGCGCGCCGGTGGCCATCACCGCAGCCCTTTTGGTAGGTTTAGGCTTTAACCCGCTCTATGCCGCCGGTCTCTGTCTGATCGTTAACACCGCGCCGGTCGCCTTTGGCGCAATGGGGATCCCGATTCTGGTGGCCGGACAGGTGACCGGGCTGGACAGCTTTGAGATTGGCCAGATGGTGGGACGTCAGCTGCCGTTCCTGACCATTATTGTACTGTTCTGGATCATGGCGATTATGGACGGCTGGCGCGGCGTGAAAGAGACCTGGCCTGCGGTGATGGTCGCAGGCGGTTCCTTCGCCATCGCTCAGTACCTCAGCTCCAACTTCCTCGGCCCGGAGCTGCCGGACATTATCTCATCGCTGGTTTCTCTGGTATGCCTGACGCTGTTCCTCAAGCGCTGGCAGCCGGTGCGTATTTTCCGTTTTGCCGATATGAGCGCCTCACACGTCGATCAGACCCTGGCGCGCACCGGTTATACCCCTGGACAAATCATTCGCGCCTGGTCGCCCTTCCTGTTCCTGACGGCAACCGTCACCCTGTGGAGCATTCCGCCGTTTAAAGCCCTGTTCGCCCCAGGCGGCGCGCTGTATGACATGGTGATTAATATCTCCGTGCCCTTCCTCGACAAGATGGTCGCGCGTATGCCGCCGGTGGTTAACGAGGCGACACCCTATGCGGCGGTCTATAAGTTCGACTGGTTCTCCGCCACCGGTACGGCCATCCTGTTTGCCGCTATTCTTTCTGTGGTGTGGCTGCGTATGAAGCCTGCCGCCGCGGTGCAGACGTTTGCCAGCACGCTGAAAGAGCTGGCGCTGCCGATCTACTCCATCGGGATGGTTCTGGCGTTCGCGTTTATCTCGAACTACTCCGGGCTGTCGTCGACGCTGGCCCTGGCCCTGGCGCATACCGGGCACGCGTTTACCTTCTTCTCGCCGTTCCTCGGCTGGCTGGGTGTGTTCCTGACCGGGTCAGATACCTCGTCCAACGCCCTGTTTGCTGCGCTACAGGCGACGGCGGCCCAGCAGATTGGCGTCTCCGACGTCCTGCTTGTCGCGGCTAACACGACCGGCGGGGTGACCGGCAAAATGATCTCGCCGCAGTCCATCGCTATCGCCTGTGCGGCGGTAGGCCTGGTGGGCAAGGAGTCCGATTTGTTCCGCTTTACCGTCAAACACAGCCTGATATTCACCTGTATGGTGGGCGTGATCACCACGCTACAGGCCTACGTCTTAACCTGGATGATTCCATGATAGTGATGCCCAGACGTCTTTCCGACGAGATTGCCTCTCGCGTAAAGACGCTGATTAAAGAACAACAGCTGGAGGCGGGCATGAAATTGCCCGCCGAGCGCCAGCTGGCAGCCCAGCTTGGCGTTTCGCGTAACTCGTTACGTGAAGCCCTGGCGACGCTGGTGAATGAAGGGGTGCTGCTGAGCCGTCGTGGCGGCGGCACTTTTGTGCGCTGGCAGCATGATGACTGGTCGGAACAAAACATTGTTCAACCGTTAAAAACGCTGATGGAGAACGATCCGGACTACAGCTTCGATATCCTGGAAGCGCGTCACGCGATCGAAACCAGCACGGCATGGCATGCGGCCATGCGGGCGACGGAGGCCGACAAAGAGAAGCTAAAAGCCTGCTTCGACGCGACGCAAAGCCCCGACCCGGATATCGCCTCCCAGGCGGATGTCCGTTTTCACCTTGCCATTGCTGAAGCCTCGCACAACGTGGTGCTGCTACAGACCATGCGCGGTTTTTTTGACCTGCTGCAATCCTCCGTAAAGCAGAGCCGCCAGCGTATGTATCAGGTGCCGCCAGTCTTTGCCCGCCTGACTGAGCAGCACGAGGCGGTGCTGAACGCCATTCTGAACGGAGATGCCGAAGCGGCGCGCAAGGCGATGATGGCGCACCTGGGCTTTGTCCACACCACCATCAAACAATTCGATGAAGATCAGGCCCGACAGGCGCGTATTACCCGTCTGCCTGGCGACAACGACACTACCAGGGAGACCAAAGCATGATTATTTCCGCAGCCAGTGACTACCGCGCCGCAGCGAAGCGCATCCTGCCCCCGTTCCTGTTTCACTATATCGACGGCGGTGCTTATGCCGAATACACCCTGCGCCGTAATGTAGAAGACCTGTCGGAAGTGGCCCTGCGTCAGCGCGTGCTGAAGAATATGTCCGATCTTAGCCTCGAGACAACGCTGTTTAACGAAACGCTCTCGATGCCGGTGGCTCTGGCGCCAGTGGGTTTGTGCGGCATGTATGCCCGGCGTGGAGAGGTGCAGGCCGCGGCGGCGGCCGATGCGAAAGGTATTCCGTTTACCCTCTCCACCGTTTCCGTCTGCCCCATTGAAGAGGTGGCGCCGACCATTAAGCGCCCCATGTGGTTCCAGCTGTATGTCCTGCGCGATCGCGGTTTTATGCGCAACGCGCTGGAGCGCGCTAAAGCGGCCGGCTGTTCGACGCTGGTCTTTACGGTGGATATGCCCACCCCCGGCGCGCGCTACCGTGATGCCCACTCAGGTATGAGCGGCGCCAATGCAGCGATGCGTCGCTACTGGCAGGCTGTAACCCACCCTCAGTGGGCATGGGATGTGGGGCTTAACGGCCGCCCACACGATCTGGGGAATATCTCTACCTATCTGGGGAAACCCACCGGGCTGGAGGATTACATCGGCTGGCTGGCGAATAACTTCGATCCCTCGATCTCCTGGAAAGACCTGGAGTGGATCCGTGAATTCTGGGACGGCCCGATGGTGATCAAAGGGATCCTCGATCCGGAAGATGCCCGCGATGCGGTCCGTTTTGGTGCCGATGGTATTGTGGTCTCTAACCACGGTGGCCGCCAGCTGGATGGGGTACTCTCTTCAGCGCGGGCGTTACCTGCCATTGCCGACGCGGTGAAAGGGGATATCGCCATCCTGGCCGACAGTGGCATCCGCAACGGGCTGGATGTGGTACGCATGATTGCGCTGGGCGCAGACAGCGTGCTGCTGGGGCGCGCTTATCTCTATGCGCTGGCGACGCACGGCCAGGCGGGCGTGGCGAATCTGCTGAACCTGATCGAGAAAGAGATGAGGGTGGCGATGACGCTAACCGGCGCGAGGTCGATTAGTGAGATCAGCAAAGACTCTCTGGTGCAAGAGTTGAGTAAGCTTCCGGCTGCACTGGCCCCCTTGTCGCAGGGCGACGCGGCGTAGTGAAAATGCTATCCTGCCCCCCGCAAATAAGGGGGCAGTCAGCATGCTTAACATCGTACTCTTCGAACCAGAAATTCCGCCGAATACCGGCAATATCATCCGCCTGTGCGCTAACACCGGTTTTCGCCTGCATATCATTGAGCCAATGGGCTTTACGTGGGACGACAAACGCCTGCGTCGCGCGGGGCTGGATTACCATGAATTTACCGCTGTGGTTCGCCATCGGGATCTCGCGGCTTTTCTGGATGCAGAGAAACCCCAGCGCATGTTTGCCCTGACCACCAAAGGTACGCCAGCGCACAGTGCCGTGAGCTATCAGCAAGGGGATTATCTGCTGTTTGGCCCAGAGACGCGCGGCCTGCCCGCAACGATTCTGGATGCGCTGCCTGCTGAGCAAAAAATTCGTATTCCGATGATGCCGGACAGCCGCAGTATGAACCTCTCTAATGCGGTGTCGGTGGTGGTTTATGAAGCCTGGCGCCAGCTAGGTTATGCCGGCGCCATCCTCAGAAGTTAGATGCCATCACCATACTCAAAGGTATGGTGAATACCGTTGAAGAACTGATCCATATCCATCGCCGGCTTGTCGCTATCGGGCTTACCGACAATACGCGCCGGAACGCCTGCGGCGGTGGTATGAGGAGGAACAGGTTGCAATACCACTGAGCCGGCACCAATTTTCGCACCGCGCCCCACTTCGATATTCCCCAGAATCTTCGCCCCGGCGCCAATCATCACCCCTTCACGAATTTTCGGGTGGCGATCGCCGCTGGTTTTACCGGTACCGCCCAGGGTCACCGACTGCAGGATCGAAACATCATTTTCGATCACCGCCGTTTCACCCACCACAATACCGGTGGCGTGGTCGAGCATGATGCCCCGCCCAATCTTCGCGGCCGGGTGAATATCGACCTGGAAGGTGACCGAAACCTGGTTTTGCAGAAAAATCGCCAGCGCGCGGCGGCCTTCATTCCACAGCCAGTGGCCGATGCGGTAGGCCTGCAGCGCATGAAACCCTTTCAGGTAAAGCAGAGGGGTGGAGTATTTATCCACCGCCGGGTCACGCGTGCGTACAGCCTGAATATCACAGGCGGCAGAGGCGATCATTTCCGGGTCGGCGGCATAGGCCTCTTCGACCACTTCGCGAATGGCAATGGCGGGCATAATGGCGGAAGACAATTTATTGGCGAGCATATAACTCAGGGCACTGCCAAGATCTTCATGCTTGAGGAGCGTCGCGTGATAAAAGCTGGCCAGCATAGGCTCACAGTCGGCCAAAGCCCGGGCTTCGGCTTTAATATTGTTCCAGACGATATCCAGTTCTTCACACGGCATTGCTTACTCCAGACGTAATGGTACGACCGGCCAGTCTCTGCTGGCCGTGTCGTTGGATGACAAAGGATCCCTGCGATTATCCCCGACCGACATCAGGCTGCAGGGTTATTGGTTATTACCCTGCGGCCCCGGTTATTTCGGGGAGGCTTCGTTGCTGCGCTCGTCCTTTCGCGCACGACCTAATAAGGTCAATGCTGCCTCGCGCGCATTTTTTCCGCAATACAATACCTGATAAATTTCCTCGGTTATTGGCATTTCGACACCAAAACGGTGCGCCAATTCGCGAACTTCTTTGGTATTGCGGTAGCCTTCAACCACCTGACCAATCTTCTCCTGCGCGCCCGTGACATCCATGCCCTGTCCGAGCATCATGCCGAAGCGGCGGTTACGTGACTGGTTGTCGGTGCAGGTAAGCACCAGGTCGCCCAGCCCCGCCATGCCCATAAAGGTCGTAGGATCGGCACCCAGCGCAGCGCCCAGTCGGGACATCTCGGTCAGGCCGCGGGTGATCAGCGCCGTTCGCGCATTGGCACCAAAGCCAATACCGTCGGACATCCCGGCACCGATGGCAATCACGTTCTTCACCGCACCACCCAGCTGCACGCCGATAAAATCGGGGTTGCTGTAGACACGGAAGCTCTTACCGCAGTGCAGAAGCTGCTGCAAATCGTCGGCAAAAGTCTCATCGGTGGACGCCAGAGAGATGGCCGTAGGCAGACCCGCTGCCAGCTCTTTCGCAAATGTCGGGCCGGAGATCACCGCCAGCGGTATCTCATCCCCCAGCGCTTCGCGCGCCACATCCTGCAGCAGACGTCCGGTTTCGGCTTCCAGCCCTTTGGTCGCCCAGACGATACGCGCATCGGCTCGCATCAGCGGTTTTATCTGACGCAGAACCTGGCCAAACACATGGCTGGGTACCACAACCAGAATGTTACGGCTGGCCGCCAGCGCCGTCGCGAGGTCGCTTTCAAGATGCAGTGAGTCGGGGAAAGGCACATCAGGGAGGAACGCCACGTTACAGCGATCGGCTTGCAACGTTGCGATATGTTTTGGGTCATGGCCCCAGAGCACAACCTGGTGACCATTTCTTGCCAGAGTAATGGCAAGAGCGGTGCCGTAAGAGCCGGCACCGATCACAGTCATTGACGCATTAACAGTACTCATCAGGCATCCTGATGTTGTTCAGTACCTTCGCCAGCTTGCTGCTGCAGATAGTTCATGAACAGCGCATCGAAGTTCACCGGCGCAAGGTTCAGTTGCGGGAATGTACCACGAGAAACCAGGCTGGTAATGCACTCACGGGCATACGGGAACAGAATGTTCGGGCAGTATGCACCCAGGCAATGCGCCATCTGGT
>ERZ773187.471-NODE-471-length-38913-cov-27.400432_pt1 | contig 38913 bp, 40 predicted proteins | sample MGYA00511242_ERZ773187 | MGnify/ENA primary metagenome ERZ773187 (study PRJEB29015, sample SAMEA2737744) | human gut metagenome | biome: human gut; feature: human-associated habitat; material: faeces | place: China | collected 2012 ...
TCTATCACTTGAATACTGTGATAAGTATTTTGATAAATAAGATAAAGACAAATTCCAGTTTGTAGACGAGTATATAGCTTCCCTGTAGCTTTTCCGTTCTGGCATGATTCCTAGCGGCGGGGTTCTGCGCTGCCTGTCCCGGGAAGCGGCATCCTCGTGGAAATGTATGGCAACCACGATGGAGTTCTGTACTCAGCAGATATATACCCGCATGGTGGTACTTGATACCCTGTGTGCTATTCGTGCAGCGAGACCGCATATAGTTCTGCTTTTCAAGACACAGGAGAGAGGATGCAACGCTGGAAAGAGGCACGCGAGCAGTCATTTCGGCGAGGCCTCTAATACAAGTCCAGAACGGTCTTGCTCACTTCTGTCAACAGTGTGGTATCCTGAATCGGCATCAATACAAATCAGCGTATAGGCACACTCGCCTGTACGCTTTCTTTTTTTGCTGCAAAGACCATTTGTAGCAGAGAGGGTACGGTGAGAATTCGCCAAAACGAAGAAATGAACGCATAAAAAGCAAAATAGTTGACAAAAAGCATTGAATTCCACAGAATCCGCGCCAAGGAAGCCCATTGCGTGAGCGGTGGGAGAAATTAGCGCATGATTTTTTAAGAAAAGCGAATGTGTACAACCTGTAAACAAAACGCTATTTGGTTTATTTTTGCATCAAAAAATGTTATAATATCGGTATAATCAATCAAGGAAAGGAGGACCGTTATGGCTTTCGGAAACAAGAACAGTACGCCATCATTTGTGTTGACGCTCCCTATAAAAGTGACCGAGCAGGATGAAATTTTTCTTTCCAAAAAGTTTCGCGTTGGCTGCACAGTTTACAACCAGATGGTTACGAAAACCACAAAAATGTGGCACCAGCTGCGCAAAACGCGCGAACACAAAAATCTTATAGAAGCCATAAAGGCAGCTCCTGCCAACAGTGATGAACGGAAAGCATTGTTGGTACAGCGTTCCAACCTGATTAAGCAAGCAGGCTTTTCTGAGGGAGCATTCCACAAGTTGGTTGTGCCCTACCAAAAAGCATACAATGTGAATTGCGACGTTGCTCAAAAGGTAGCCTCCGCTGTCTGGAAGGCGTGGGACGACTTCTTTTACGGGAAGGGAAAAACTGTACACTATAAAAAGTTGGACGATTTTGTAACCCTTTCCGGAAAGAAAAATAACAGCGGTATATTCTTTCGTCCGGCAAATCATACGGTGAGTTCTTTGGAGTCCGCCAAGCGAAAAGCGAAAAACTCTATCGAAAAAAGATACTTCGACGCTTTTAGAAAGCCCGATGCCAAAGAAGGCAAAGAGGTAGTTCTTCCCGATGAAGTGAAAGCGCAAATGAAAAAAGAGATTGCCGACGCCACGGCGAAAATCGAACCGTATATCGGAGATGGCAATCTGCGTATCATTTACGAGAAGCACGAATTCCTTGTCAAAGTGCGCAATCCCGATACTAAAACGGGAAAATACCAACAGGAAGCGCTTAAATGCGGTGTAAAGTATTGCCGCATTGTTCGTTCGTGGGTAGGCACCAAATGGAAGTATTACGCTCAACTTGTTTTGGAAGGCTATCCACCCATCAAATGCGACAGTAACGGGGTCGCAAAACATCTCGTTAAGCAAGGTCGCATCGGTATAGACATCGGCACGCAAACCATCGCGTTTTGCGGTAAAGATGTTTGTGACCTCCGTGTACTTGCACCGTCCGCTATAGCGGAAGCACGCAATGGCCTTACTAAAGAAATTGCTCGCATTATGCGGCAAATGGACCGTTCGCGCCGTGCGATGAATCCGCAATACTTTAACGAAAACGGAACCGTCAAACGCTTGAAGCGCAAGAACGGACATAAGCAAATTCGTCATTGGAACTATAGTAAGAACTATTATCGGCTGCTGCATAGGCTGCGGGACTTGAACCGCAAACTTGCTGCTGTACGCAAGACGGAGCATTATATTCTCGCCAACGAATTGCTGTCATACGGCAACGATTTCGTAGTTGAAGATATGAACTACAAAGCTTTGCAGAAGCGCAGCAAGAAAACAAAAATCAATCCCAAAACCGGTAGAGCGCATACCAAAAAGCGGTTCGGTAAATCTATCGGACGCTGTGCCCCTGCAATGTTTATTTCCATTCTGAATCAAAAAGCCAATCGTTATGGCGGCAGCGTTATCAAGGTCAGTACCTTTGAAACGAAAGCTTCGCAGTTTGACCATACCGATGATAGCTACACCAAGAAGAAATTGTCCCAGCGTTTTGCTAAACTTTCCGACGGAACCGTTGTTCAGCGGGATATGTATTCCGCGTTTCTTTTATTGCATCTTAGAAAGAATCTTCTGTCCTATAATAAGAAAACCATCAAGAAAGATTTTCCGCAGTTTAAGAAACTGCACGATGAAACGAAAGAACGCTTGCAAAACAGCCACGAGTGGTTGCCTTCTAGCGTAGGATTCTAAAACACTTACAATTTAAGGGGTTTCGACGTAGCCCCATTGATTGCCTTGAAGTGCTGCTTTCAGTAGCATTTGATAGGTGAAACCCTCATTGAGGGGATATCTACATTTTCTATGCTGGCTCTTTGGGCATTCTGCCCTGCCTTAAGCTCCGCTTTGGGTAGTAAGTACACTGGTCTATCGAAAGATAGTGTATCCGGCAGCTTTACGCTGTTGGAAAACCCTGCAACTGCATTGCGTCAGCATAGAATCCCACTCCGTAAGGGGTGGGAGTACGTCAATACACACAACACTGAATTGCTAAGCATGGAGCTACTTCGAAAAGACCAACTGTACTTTGTAGATAAACACAAAGACGATGGCGCATCGGAGTTGTATAGCATCAGCAACTTCTCAACACGGACAACCGATAACATCCGCAAAGGATACCTTCTCGGAAAATACGGGGCAACTCCCAATGTTGAAATTGAAGAGGTTGAGTAATGGCACACAAACTAAAGAAGTCAAAGGTCAGCATAAACATGACAGAATGATTGTATTGACATTTAGTAGGGCGTAATATATAATATAAGAGTGTTAAGGACATCCTCTTAACGAATCATAGCTCCCATGATAGTTCTTGGTATGGTATAAGATGCTATTGGGAACTTTGATTAAACACCGCTTCATTTAGATGAGGCGGTTTTTTGTTTTCAGTCACTCTTTCAAAACACACACGCCTTCCAAACATGGGGGCACCAATACAAAATGGCGTATAGGCACACTGGCCTGTACGCTTTCTTTTTTCTCCGAAGCCCCAATCTTATAGTGGTGCGAAAAAGCAACGCTGTGCATCAATTTTCCGTGGCGTTTGTGCTCAACATGTGCTAGACTAAAGACATGAGTAGGGAAAGTATATGAGAAGGACGTGGGGGAGACAAATGGATACGAAAAGTTCGTATACAGAAAGGTTGGAAGCGGCAGTAGCCAAGAAGAAAGAGGAACTTTCGGCGTACGAGCCCTATACGCCCGATGAGATGTTCCAATTCAGGGGTAAGGACCTCTTTTCCGTTGAGGATTTCTGGAAATATGCATACAGCCAGCTGGACGGGATGGCGGAGACGATAGCGGAGTTCCTTGTGGCGAAAGCGTTAGGCATTGAGAAAGCGGAAAACGTCAACTACTGGACAGCCTATGACATGACATACCGAAATAAGCGCATTGAGGTCAAAGCGACCAGCTATGTGCATCCCTGGAACAAGGAGATATCCAAGATACGGACCTTCTCGATTGCACCGACAAACAACAGCTACTGGGAGAACCAGGATGCCGAGCGGAAGCTGTCGAGGCAGTCAGAGGTATATGTGTTCTGCCTGAACAAGAACCAGGATATCGGCAAGCGCAATGCCTTGGCCGTGGATGACTGGGTGTTCTATGTGGTGCCTACCTTTGTGATAGACGGGTATTGTAAGGAAACGCCTGCGCAGAAAAAGATATCGCTGAATGTCGTTAAGCGTCTTGCGAAAGAGGAAGTATCCTATGACAGACTGCGGGAAGCGGTGGATGAAGCGATAGTCTGCTCAGATAGCTATTATATTGGGAAAATAGGGCTTTGAGGGATAGTCTGCCCCTATAACCTGATACCATATAATTGGCGGGCGCTTCTGTATTCCGTTCTGAACAATGCTGGCAGGGCTGTGCTCCGGCTGCGTGACCGGAGAGGCAGCGGGCACGGTGAACCTCAGCAGAAGGATAATACATCCAGAACGGAATGCCCACCTTCTCCTCGTTTCTGCCCGAGAGAAACTCGATAACATTACCATTCGACACCTCTGCCAAGATAATGGGACAATAATCAGAAAACATCGACAACTCCGATAAAATGTGGTACAGTTCTTTAAAATAAGATTGCCTAAAGAAAAGAGGTTGGAATTATGGGAAGGCAAGAAAACATCGAGATTTTCGAAGATACCTTTGCTTTGTGCAAACAAAACAGTACGCTGCGCAACGCCATCGAACAAAGCACTAAAAAACAGAAGCTGTATCCTGAAGGCATCCAATGCGCAGAGAAGCAAGCAATCATCTATGCACGGCCTGCCAAAATCATTGTGAGTTCCAAACGCACACTGGAAGCAGCAATGCCTTATGCCTATGCCGGGAAGAAAGTCTGCATCCACAACTTTGCTTCTGCGGCAAATCCGGGCGGTGGTGTGGTGAAAGGTTCTTCGGCACAGGAAGAGGCAATCTGCCGCTGCTCCACACTGTATCCGAATCTCAAAGAAGAAATCCTTTGGAAGCAATTCTACGCGCCTCATCGCCGCCAGCAGAACCCGCTGCACAATGATGACTGCATCTACACGCCGGGCGTCATTGCTTTCAAGTCCGATACCGCTTATCCAAAGCTGTTGCCGGAGGACAAGTGGTATTCTGTCAATGTACTGACCTGCGCGGCCCCGAATCTGCGGGAGCGCCCCAGTAACAGTATGAATCCCAATGATGGAAACACGACTGTGCGCATCAGCCAGAAAGAACTGCAGGCGCTGCACGAAAAGCGGATGAGAAAAGTGCTTGATATTGCATGGAAGAATGGCAATGAGGTTGTCATCCTTGGCGCATTCGGATGCGGTGCTTTCAGCAACCCGCCGTTGGCTGTAGCACAGGCAATGAAAGCAGTGGTGCAGGAATACCGGATGAAGTTTGAAACCATTGAGTTCGCTGTATATTGCTCACCGCGAGATGATTCGAATTTCCGTGTATTCCAGAATATTTTAGGAAGCCTGTAGCTACCAAGTGATGGAACACCTTGTAACCTTCCCAAAGGACAAAAGGCAAGCGAACGGGCAAAGAAAAATGCTGAGGATGCTGGTGTTGAGTTGGGAGAAGGCAAAACCTATCGCGTGCCGCACCAAAGGGAAGTATGGTGCAAGAAAAAGAACGAGGAATGACGGGTTTGCTCGTTTACGCGCAAATAACAAATCAACGCGATATGCGTGGGGCGTGTATCGCCGTTTCCGTTTAGTGTGAAAAATTCAGAAATATTCGTGTAAATATACGCATAAGAATCGCTGAAAATAACACTAAACAACACGAATGACAAAAACGGTACCAACAAAGGACAAAGCTATGAAATGCGTAGACAATTATGATAAATTGAGATATACTTTTAATAGAGCAAAATATTGTATAAAGTGAGGTGTGGTTCCGCGTGTTGTTTTTACTAATGAACAAAGATACAAAGTGGCTTTTGTTTGATTGCTATGAGGACGAGTTCGGCTTTGTGGCAGGCAAAGAAATTGAATGGTATACAGAATCTCGACCCATCGGATACGATAACATTGGCGATTTTCTTGATGCACGCAAGGCACCTAAGCATAGGAAACACATCGCAGAGCTACTGAAAAAGTATGGTTGTGAATCCATCGAAAATTTTCTAAAATTAACTCACGCACTTTCTCTCAATGACACATTCTGGGTAAAACAACCGGAAAGCACCCTGTCTTGGAACGATGTTTCCCTGTATCGCAACGAGTTCGATGAATTGGTTTCCAACGCGGCTTTCGATGGCGTCATCTCTTCAACAACTCTTTCTTCGACATCTCCTGAATTTGGAACAGACGGTGCGTATGCAAAGTGCTGGCAGCGGGAAAATGGCACAGCCTACCTGTACAAAAGCGGCAGCGACACCTACGAAATTGAACCGTTGTCTGAATACCTCGCTACTCAGGTAGCCGATATTCTTTGCCAAAACAATGCAAAGTATGAACTTACCTTGTATCATGGACGGTTGGCGTCAAAGTGCAAGCTGTTTACCAGTGAACAATTTGGCTTGGTTAAGCTGTCGGCATTACCGGTTTCCAATCGCAGGAATCCAGCTGCATTCCTGAAATTCGCTGAACAATACGGCAGCGAGGACCTTATGCGCCGGATGTTCGTGTTGGACGCGCTTATTCTCAACATTGACCGGCACTTGGGGAATGTTGGCTTCCTTTTCGACAACGATACGATGCAAATTACCGGAATGGCTCCTGTGTATGACAACAACCGCAGCCTGCTGTTCCAATTCGATACAGAAGCCCTTGAAAAGAACCCGGCGTGGTGCATATCGAAGTGCGAGCCGAGGGTTGGCGGGGATTTCATCAAGACGGCACAGGCGATGCTTACCGATGATTTGCGTGCGGAACTAAAGAACATGGAAGGCTTTAGATTCAAGGAACCTGAGAACATTGATGTTCCGAAGGACCGGCTGGATGCGTTGAGCAAAATCTTCAATCTGCAGCTGAATAAAATACTGAAATGATTTACTGCCGAGAGGGGAGTCGTGGAATGCGACTCCCTTTTCTGCTGCTATCGATGATACAGTCGGCGGGTTTGTTTGGTGCATATGGGGTATGCACTTGTTAGAGACTTGCTAAACACTTGTCAGGGACTTGCTTTGGCTTGTTGGAGTGTGGCTTTCCGTATACTATTTTGCAGGTATAGGTGTTAGTATGTTCTTCCGTTCTGAACGATGCAGGCAGGGCTGACTCCGGCTGCACGACCGGCGGAACGGCAAGCACGGTGAACCTCGGCAGAAGGATTCATCCAGAGCGGATAGCCAGCTACCGTGGCAGCGTACCATTCGGGTCACAAGCACAAAGAAAGCAGCTTGTCAATAGCTAAGCACTCGAATTAAAAGTTTCGTTTTGGAAAATCCTCCCCATCCACTGCCCGGCATCGGCGGGAGATAATCGGAATCAAGGCAACCAAAACTTGCCGTTTTCGATATGCTCCTAATTGCTATTTGGTAATGCCTGTCGTATAATATATATAATAATGTAGGCAGCAACAAAACCAATGAACATTTGGCGGCGGAAAAAGGAAATATAGCAGATAGGATTGTAGGTGGCATCCATGGGGCTTTGGCAAATCCTGAAAGGTGAGCAGCCGGGACTTCTTAAATCTGTCCTGCATTACCGGAACGCAGGACAATTCGGTGAATACCTGATTGACTATGCCTTACAGAGCAATGGCATCGAAGGGGAACGTGTGGCTCTTACTAACCTGTACCTGCCGATGAAAGGCAAGACCACCGAAATCGACTTGCTGATGCTGCACGAGAAAGGCATCTTTGTCATCGAGAGCAAATACTACAGCGGCTGGATATTCGGCAGCGAAGACCAGCTGAAATGGACACAGTGCTTCAGAAACGGTCGCAAGGAACACTTCTACAATCCCGTCAAGCAGAACCGCACGCATATCAGGGCATTGGCTGAGTACCTGTCTATGCCGGAAGAAGCCTTTTCATCCTATGTCGTATTCTCGGAACGCTGCACGCTAAAGAAAGTCCCGCAATACTTTGACGGGGATATCACGGTATGCCGCCGCCATACGATGCTGCGCCTTATGCGGAAGCGGATAAAGGATGCACCGGTAGTATATTCTCATGCGGATATTGAGAGATTAGCCGGACTGCTCCGGCCTTTCACTGAGGTGACGAAAGAAGAAAAGCAACAGCATATCGAGGACCTGAAAACGAAGTGTCCGTTCTGCGGTCAGCCTCTGGTTATGCGCCATGGCAGAAACGGTGCGTTCTGTGGATGCAGCAGCTATCCGAAATGCCGGTACACGCGCCCGCTGGACTGAGTACCGCTTGCAGAACGGAAAAGCTAAGGAGGCACTTATGGATACTTTAGAAAAGACCATCGACTGGACACCTATGACAGAATCCCCGCCTCCGGAATCCGATTCCTATCTCGTCACCCGCAAAGACCCTCTTCTGACCACGACTGCATTCTATGAGCACGGCGAATGGTGGGACGGACCTTTGTGCGAATGGGCGTGGCCGGAAGGTATGATTATCGCCTGGAAGCCGATGCCGGAACCTTATAACCCAGCGAAATGAGGAAACTATGTTTGCTATGATTTGCACCGATAATCTTCGGTACAAGAAAACAAAGTATTACGATTCCGAGTATATCGTCAAGGGTACGCTCCATATCAATGAGCATGCCTATGCCTTCTCACATTACGAGGGCGCGTTTGAGGTCCTCGGAATTCGCTGGCTGAGCAACTACACGAAAGGCCGATACAGCAAGGATACGGGTTTAGAGTTCAGTTTCGGTGCCGATACCGAGGAAGGGCGGCTTTTGCAGGAACACAAGGACGAAGCAATCGAGTGTATCCTGCAAACCGTACACGCGTATAAGCTGACGAACCTTGATGCGTGGGTCGAATACTTCAACTTTGCTGTGAGTTGCACGGGAACTTATCAGTATTCTGTGACGCGGTGCCAGGCATTCCCCGATGAGCGGTTTCGCTGCACCATAAAGACGCCGTCACCTGACTGCGTGCTAACCTACAGCTTCAACTTCGATGAGGAAGAATTCCCGAGACTCGAAACGCCTTACTTTCCGGGTGTGGAACTCCTCGAAACGGACATCGATAAGGAATTCATCATGAGTCCCGGCAAATGGCTGTACGGTATCCTGAGTATCACCTGCGGCCCGGATGACGAGAATCCTTTGCCGCTGTGCAACGACCATGCCAGAATTGCGGACCTCGAAACCGCCTTAGACTGCGAGGTCAAGCTTAAAGGCTTTGAGAGAGGAATCAAAGGACAGTCGAGCAACCTGATATTGTTCTCGGACATCCAGAAGGAATACGCGAAAATGCGGGAAGATAAACGATGAGCAAGCGACTCGCTCAACACATTTCAGAGGTCACCAATATCGGTGCCCTCTTTTTTGTTGTCAAGAAAGGGAATCTGGGCATATGAGATACTGTTTTTGAGAGTGTTGCGACAAAAGCAAATGAGCAAAATAAGCATGCTCTGTTAAAAGGCGTAATTTGAGTTTTCCATACTCGGTTGGTAATACATTGTATCTGATGTAAAAGTGACATAAAGGAGAACTATAAACGCAGAATCTGTAGGCGAAAATCACGCGGCAAAAGAATTGGCTGTTTCGCATAGCAAATTATGGCAATTGTTTTGCTGCGAAACGCGTTTCGGTTTTACGGAATAATTATCAGCTTTAAGAAAAAGTCTTGAGCTCTTTTTACGGTGGTATAATCATGCTCAATTAGGAACTACGATAATGGTTCCGTTAGATAGACGAAACTTTTGCTATTTCGTAAGGAATAATAGTTGAATTTGCGGATTCTGCGAATTCTTAAGAAAAAGTCTTGATTTCGTGGGGGGGGGGTGCTATAATCCCTCTAAACGAGAATGTTGACAACGCAATAGAAGCGACATAGGTGAATAAATTGCCTATACATACGCTAAAGAAATTCCGTCATATTAACTATGACGGCCATTTTTATACGCTTATCAAATGCAGTTAGATACAAAGAATTGATAAGCTGAATCATATTACCATTGAAATGCCTGTTTGGCACGGAGTGCGAAGTCTTATTACTATGCAACATTACTCCTTTTTGAGATGTGTGTCCGCAACTTTGGCAGGGCTTATGCTGTTCCAGAGCACGGCACCGGTAGCCTATGCTGCAAATGGCACCACCCCACTGGAAAGCAGTGTGGTAACTTCTGAAAGTATGGATGAAAGTGTACCTGCAGACAGTGATGCAGGATACATTCCGGAAATTCCTTCGGAAGACATGAATGTATCAGATGATATCGCTACGGATAGTGCGGCAGACGCTGCTCCCTCCGAGGGGGATACAGGCAAAGCGGATAAGCCGGAAACTTCTGAAGTTAAGGATTCTTCTTTGGAAGATACACCAGATTCAGACACGAACATCGACCCTAGTACCCCTGATGAGGAACAACCAATACCGAATGACGAACAACTTCCATCTGACGAAGAAATTGCCACGCCGGAAGAGAGCAGTGACAAACCACTGTTTCAGGACGGCAAGATTCTCATTTACACTTGCGACCAGTTGAAAGAAATCGGAAGCGGTAATACAGTTACCAACGAAGACGGTACAGACATCACATACGCTTCGGACGCCCAATACGCCATTGCCGAGGACATTGCACTGACAGGTGACATGCTGCAATGGCAGCTGCCAGAAGATTTCACGGGCAGCATCACACCGCTGACAGAAACCAGCGATGACCTAACGCTGTACGATGCGCAAAGCGACACTATCTATCTTTACAACCCGTACCAATTGGCGGTGCTGCATGAGGAAAGCCCAGACACCGAGCCGGTCATGGATGGCGATGCACAAGCTGAGACATTTGGCTGCGGTCAACTTATCTACCCCAACGGGGAGGATAACGCGTATCTGACATACAGCTTAAATCACCGCTATGTGCTATCTAAACAATTCAGCTCCGACGTTTCAGTGCAGCCCTACTCGGTTACCGTTAAGGAGGGCAAGGCGGACGGACGCGATTTTCCGGGACAGGTCATTAAGGAACTAGGCGGTAAAACCTATATCCTGATTGGCAATGAACAGCAGCTGCGAAAAATCGGCGTAAAGCAATCAAACGGTGAATATTATCCTGTGCGTGGCGCTGCTTACCAAGCATATAGAGAATCCGCGTTTCACTCGTGGAAGTTGGACACTGATGCAAAAGGGAAATACATCCTTCTGTACGGTGGTGATGCTGACCTATCAGCTACAGATAATGGAATCCGGGATTTTACATTTGGAACAGCTCTTTTGGCAAGCAAAAGTTTTAGCGGATTGGGGCACAACTACGGCAGAGAGCCATGCGGTGTTAACCAGACAACAGGCGAAATTGACCCCGACTTAAACATTAACAAGGTTACCAACCAGACTTACGCGCCTAATGCCAACTACATCATCTTCCGAGATATTGACCTTGGCAGTGCAAACTGGACTCCTCTGACTTTCCAAGGAACAATGATTGGTGCGAAGTCGGCCAACGGCGAAAAAATATGGAATGATGACTCTTCCGCCATCAACACATCCACAAAGCCTACAATTTCAAATGTCAGCGTAATGCAGACTGATAAACTGAATGTTGGCGAGCAGATGGGCGTTGGCTTCTTCTCCACAATCTCCAGCGAGGTGAGCGAGAAGGATATTGGTCTTAGCAAGGGACTGGTTCGGGTTTCAAACCTCAAATTCCAGAACATTTCTGTTCAAACAACGACAAGCGAAACTTATTATCCAAGCACACTTGTCAGCACATTGACAAGCACATTGGGTAAGCTGTTGGGCGGTTTGCTGAGTGGCCTAACTTTCATCCTGACTTTTGGACAGGTGAAAATCGACTTAGGTAAAACTCTGGGAGATGTTCTTGACGCCCGAAAGAACGACCCAACGGCGCTTGCTACCGGCGCAATAGCCGGGCGCGTAGAAGGACAGGTTGAGTTCTCCGGCATCGAAGTGATTGATGCAACGGTTCGGAATGTCAATAACAATACAGGCGGCTTTGTTGGTTACACCGTTGGTGTGACGCAATACGATGGCCTTTCAAAAGCGCTGGGAAAAATAGTTGAACTGCTGACCAATATCCTGAATGTCATTCCGGGTTTGGGATTGGGCGATTTGATTACCATTTTGCTAGGCAATGCGATTCCCCTAGAAAAATTGATTCCTACCGGGTACATCAATGCTAAATTTGTCGATTGCAGTATAAACAATTTGAGCCTGACAACTGCAAGCGATAAGGGCTACGCAGGCGGATTTGTTGGACAACAGGTTGGCTCTATCTTTGAAAACTGTTCCATCACAGGTAGTAGCTATACTGTCAATGGCGCGAATTATGTGGGCGGCTTCGCAGGTATTGCCCGCGACGGTGTAATCGAGGGCACTCTTTCCGGCGCTCTGGACATTCAGACGAAGCTGCCGAAAATGAACACAGAAAGCTTGCTCCTTAACTGCACGTTGGAGAATGCGACTATAAGCGTCAAAGGTGAAAACTATGTTGGTGGTTTCGCAGGTGCGTTTGCCAATACATCGGCAGTTAACTGCACGCTGACGACTACAGAACCTCTCACAGTTCACGCAACGGGCAGTAATGTTGGCGGTTTTGCAGGCATTGCAACTCTTGGCTGGGCGGCGAATCTAGGTAAATCTGACACCAAAGACAATTTACTTGGCGGTCTTGTAGACCTAGTTGTAAAACTGCTCAGCAGCGATAAGAATTCAGCAACCTCACTACTTTCCCTTGCTGGCGTGAATCCGTCTTACATTTTGGGATGCACCATCAACGCACCACTGACAGTCATTGGCACCAACTACGCAGGCGGCATAACCGGACGGGGCGACGGTGCATACATTGCTCCATCGAGTGCCGATTATCTGAGCAAGGTATCGTACTGGAGAAACGGAGTATATTACCCAGCGACTGTTGAGCAACGAAACACGACAGTGTCCGGTTTGCAAAGCGTTTCGGGTCACGATTATACCGGTGGCATTGCGGGTTCTCTTGGAACGGCCAGCGTTGGCGGCTTACTGAATAATACAGCGGGCATTGCTTCTTATCTTGGCTTTACCGTGGACGGTGTTACAGTGACCGGCAACGACAGTGGATTTACTGTGGATGGCTGGGAGCGTGTCGGCGGCGGACTTGGTGATGCTATTGGAGGCACCATCAACAATGTTTCCGTTAATAATCTAAAATCTGTCGAAGGCAAAAACTATGCTGGCGGCTTTATTGGCTTGTCCGGCCCCGGCGAACTGGTTGGAACTGACGGCGGTTTGACCGTCAACCTGCTTGGCTTGAACTACATCTTAAAGCTTAATAAGCTTCTCGCCATAGGCCAGTATGTGCAAGTCAACATCACAAACTCCAGTGTGAACGGAATCAAAGACGGCTTTACTGTCAACGCAACTGGAGTGCGGGATGAAAACTCTGTGCTCGATTATACCGCAGCAGGCTTTATTGCTCGCAGCAACAGCACCAAGGTAGAAAACGCTCATGTCACCAACCTGAAATCCGTAACGGCAGCTAATGACGGCGGCTATGCGGCAGGCTTTGTGGCAATCTCCAAAACAGGCGGTCTGGCTGAGGTGGGCGAGGATAAAACACAGGTCAAAAGCCTGATTGAAACTAACGGACTTGTTACAGCCATTTCCTACCTGATTCCCAGCTACAAAAACTGCACGGTTTCTTATGTGACCAACGGCAGCGTTACTGGTGATGTCGCGGGCGGCTTTACAGCCGACTTCCAGAGCGGAACGGTGAATAACCAAGCCCTTGGGGAAGGAAAATACTACGCCGTCTACAATATCGGCTCCGTAAACGGTCAATCTTACGCAGGCGGTTTTGCCGGACGTGCTTACTCCGGTGCCTTGGCAGATGCCTCTAAGGGCATCTCCATACTGGGCGGTTTAACAGGTGTGAATATCAACCTGAGTGACCTTCTCAGCGTGATAAACGCCTATGTGCCGTACATCCAGTATGCAGGCGTGAAATCCGATGACGGCTTTACCGTTACGGCAAAGAAGCTGACAGAGGACACTACCGTGGGCAGCGCAGGCGGCTTCGTAGGCTATGCCAGTGGCGCACAGATTTCGTATTCCGACGTCACCAAGCTGAAACACACCATCGTCACGGCTCCGGATAATCTGGAAGATACATCCGCGCCTACCTACTTCAACAATGAAAGCGCCTACGCAGTCACAGGTAGTCGCTATGCAGGCGGCTATGTAGGTGATATGGACATCGGCAGTGCAGCCTCTGTAGGCGGCGGTCTGAATATTCTGGGCGAAAGTATTAAACTTAACGGACTTTTGGATGCCCTCTCTGTGGTCGTGACGACCATTGAGCACTCTGATGTCACTGGCGGACCCGGTGGATATGCCATTCTGGCAACCGGTGATTTGGACAAAGGCAAGGTCGGTATGGCTGGCGGTTACGCTGGTGGAATGTACGGCGGTCACATTCAGGACAGCCAAGCGGTCAACTTCTCGTACATTATCGGTGAGATTGCCGCAGGCGGTTATGTGGGTGAAATGCAGCCCGGCGATGTTGCCAAGCTTTTGGACAACGCCAGTATTCTGGATGGGCTGGTCAATGTTGATGAAGTGCTTGCCTCTGTCTTGCAAAGTTTCGTCCCGTCCATCCGCAACAGTTCTACCAACTGTGTGCCATGCGGCGGCGCAGTACGCGCTAATGCTGCATCGGATACCACTGTGCAGCGCGGCATGGCCGGTGGCTATGTGGGTCACAATATGGGCGGCACCATCCACGGTTTTGATACATCTCTCTGGTTTGCCGAGGATGGCACCAGCAAAGCCTACAACGGTCCTATGAGCCTTTGCAAGGCCGAGCGCATCCGTTCGGTCTACGGGCATGAGTACGCGGGCGGTTATACAGGTCTTATGGAACCCGCAGACACCGCAAAAGTCGGCGGCTTAAAGGTGCTGGACGGTCTGATAAAAGTCAATAACATTCTCGGCGCATTGGGCGTCATCTACCCTGTACAGACCAACACAGCCGTGTATGGTCCCTTGGCGGGGCTGGACGTGCAAACATGGAACAGCTGGGTCGAGTTTGTCGGCGTACACGGCGGCTACGGATATGAGCTGGCAAAAGCCGGTAAAGTCAATTCGCAAGCCGAGCTGGATGCAAAACTTGCCGACTACATCTACGGCTACAATGTCGTTGCCGGACGCAGTGAGTTTAACAATATGCTCTACGGCGGTGATGCAGGCGGTTATGTTGGCTGCATGAACAGCGGCACCTTAACCAACTGTATGGCATACGATGCCAAGCTGGTCAGTGCTATGCACAGCGCAGGCGGCTTTGCCGGACAGATGAAAACCGGTGGCGCAGTAGAACTCGGAACAGTCAAAATTCTGGGTTTGGAACTCAATGCAGAACAACTGCTGAGCATTGCAAAGTTGTTTGTCCCTGCCGTTCGCAATTCCTCAGTGCAGGGCTACCAGTCAGGTCTTACGGTACAGGCCACAGGCATGCCGGAAAACCATTGCGGCTATTCGGGCGGCTATGTAGGCAGTGCCTACGGCGCACAGATTCAGCTGAACGGAGCCAATAAACTCCCCACCGCTGACCAATGGAAATCCACTAGCAAGTATGCCGCGCCCGTGGCTTCCTGCAACGCTACCAACCTGCGCCGTGTTACGGGTCGCATTGCGGTTGGCGGCTATGTGGGTCTTGCCTCGGCAGGCAGCGTGGCGGGAGTGAATACCAACGCCTCCAACGGCTTGCTGCAAGGCATTCTGGACCATCTCATCAAAACCCCTGACGAATTGGTTACCGTCCTCAAAGCAACCGCTACGACCATTCATGCTGCAACGGTCTCTGCAGCAGACAGTAAATGGGGCTTTGTGGTGGATGGAAGCTACAAAGAAGGCGATGCAGTAAAGTATGCGGCCTATGCTGGCGGTTTTGCGGGTTCGCTGGAAGCCAGTGCAGTGGGAGAAGAAAAGTCTACCACCAAAAAGATACAGGTACAAAATCTGCGCAGTGTGGATGGTGGCTTGTATGCAGGCGGATTCTTCGGCTTGGCTGATGTGGCCGGTGTTGCACAGGTGTCCGGTAAAGACCCGAAGGAAACCAAATCTACGCTGCTGAAAGGCTTAATCAAGCTGGGCAACATCTCTGTGCTGGATGCTTTCCGAACCTATGTATTTGATTCTTCGGTTATCGGTGTACAGGATGGCTTGAAAGTACAGGCACACACGGTCCAAAATCAGCCGGAAGGCAATTTCACAGAAACGCGCTTTACAGGTTGTGCAGGCGGCTTTGGCGGCGGCATGATGGACGGCAGCGTAAAGAACAGTGCTGTTTCCAATTTCGCTACCGTGGAAGGACTCAACTATACGGGCGGCTTTGTAGGGCATCTTGGCAAGAGCGGCGTGGCCGACATTGACAAGGTAACCGTTCTTAAAGAGCTGCTGGACGCCAACGCGGGTGTGCTCGATTTGTTCGGCTCCCATGTGGAAAACTGCACCGTGACCGGCTTTGGGCTTGGCACGGTGGTCGAGGCCAAAGGCGGTGAACAGCCCATTGCAGGTGGATTTGCCGGATATGCAGACCTTGCCAAAATCAATGGCTGCAGTACCACGGCGCTGAAACAGGTCACCAGCGGCGAAATCGCAGGCGGATTTATCGGCAAGACCGATATGAACTATGTGGTTTCTGCCGAATTGCAATCCGAACTGCTGAACGCTGTATTTGAGATTGTCAACAAACTGCTGAGCATCCTGTATCTCGACAAACTGCAAGACCTAGGCCTTATCGATGTCAACCTTAGTCCTATTGTACAACTGCAAGTCATGAAGGATGGAAACACCCTGTATGTTGAATTGCTCGGTCTGAAAATCGGCGTTGCACTCAGCAAGGAGGCGGGACCTGACAAAAGAGACCTTGCCATCATCACCATCGGTGACTCGGTCATTGAACTGCCCTGTACGCAAAAAGGCGGCATAGATAAAGACAAAATCTCCAATGTAAAAATCAACCTCATCAAGGGCAACCGCACCGACATTGACGGCTGCAGCGTCACAGGCATTTCTTCCGGATACGATGTATTTGCAGGTGGTGCCGGAAATGATGTAGACGGCACAGATGCGGATGGCTATTCCGGCGGCTTTATTGGCCTGAACCATGAAGGTCAGGTTAAGAACAGCACCATGACCCTCTGCGATGTGGTGCGCGGAACAGAAAACTTGGTCGGACCCTTTACCGGCGTGAATGATTTGAAGTCGGTTTACAGCTTCAATACCATCCAATCGATTGAGGGCAACAACAACCACTATTCCATCTACCGCGCCTTTGATACAGTGCTGAACCGGGTTGTCAAAGCGGATAGAACAACAATATTCAGCACAGCCAAATCGGATACCTCTACCGGCACCAATTATAACCGGTATGATGTAAAGCATCTGGAAATCATCAACGCATACGATGATTTGAAGGATGCAAAGATGGAGGATACCACAGCATCCAAGACCGCAGACCTTGCGGCTTATGAGAGCCCGGCGAAAGCGGTATTGATGCTCGATACCCCCACAAACGCAAACCCAGACAGTACAACTACCGAACCTGCCGATACCGCAGACCCCTGTAAAAAGAAGATTGATTTGACCATCAGTAAAATCTGGAAGGACTTCGCCAACATTGACGGCAAACGCCCGGATAGTATTACGGTCAAAGTATACCAGCAGGAGTTTAAAGCGAACGGCTCGCCCGTTGGAGATAATAAAGCCTTGTATGCAACCGTTACGATAACGAAGGCTAATGCTCAGAACGGACAATCCTCTGTTTGGCGCACGGTGCTGAAAGACGCACCTGTGCTGAAATATACCATGGGTTCGGACGAGAAACCGACCAATACCATCGAAGCCTACTATGTCTATTCGTTTGAGGAGGACCCGGTCCCCGGTTACACGATGACCGAATCTAAGTATGACGAAAAGACCTACCACGCAACCATTACCAATACCCACCATCCGCGCCTGCCCGATACAGGCAGTACCGGTGACTGGATGTTTGTGATGTTCGGCGTTGGAATTCTGCTGTTTGCGCTTGCTGTACCGCGCAGACGAAAGGATAAGGGGGAGATGGAGTAATAGCATACGGTACAGGAAAAAATACTAAGAAACAAGAAAATCAAATTGAAAGGATACTTGTTATGAAACATTTTAAGCGTGCAGCCGCAATGTTGCTGGCTGTTGTACTTTCCCTCTGCTTGGCAGTGACCGCGTTTGCGGATAACACTGACCAGCCCACTGGCACCCTGCGTGTAACCGGTTCTGGCCTGTATATCCCCGGTGAGGATGAGGCTGCAAAAGGCAAAAATGTTACCGCAATCCGTATGTTTACTGCGCGTGCTACAGAGGCTGCAACCCCCAATCCTAATACATTCGACAGCTATGTGCTGGAAAATAAGTGGGAGGGTTTCTTCAAGCAGGATGAGATTTTTAATGCTATGAAGACTGCTGGTGCTACAACAGTGAGCACCGCTAACGATTTGGATTCTGCTGCCCTGAGTGATGCGGCCGTTGCGTATATCAATACCCTCCTGAGCGAGACGACTACCACCAAGGGCACCACTCTAGTTAAATTTGCTCACAAAGCACAGAAGTGGGTGCGTAGTGATGAGCATAAGGCTGATTTTACCGACAATGTTTTAAAGTTCACCTCCACTGCGACACCGGTTTCTGGTGATACCGATAAAACAAAGGGCACTGCCACTTTCTCCGGCCTGACTGCTGGTTACTATCTTGTATTCCCTGAGGGCGGTTCTACTGGTGACAATAGCCGTGGCACCGATGCTATCCTTGTGAATGTTCCTAAAAACGGTGGCGTCACAGAGCAGACCATTAAGAGCGCCTTCCCGACTGTGGATAAAAAGGTGCAGACTACTGAAGGCGGGAACCCTACTGACAATGGCACCGCACAAGTTGGCGATACCGTTACCTTTAAGCTGACTGCAAAAGTTCCCGATATGACCGACTACGACAAATACACTTTTAAGTTTATCGATAAACTTTCTGACGGTCTGGAGTTTGTTGCAGATTCTGTTGAAGTAAACATCGCAAACAACAAAATCACGGCTGGAGCAAATACTTATAGCGCAACTTACGAAGATACCACTAAAACATTGACCGTCGCATTTGATGATTTGAAAAATGTGGTCAAGAACGGTACTGACAAGGTGGCCACGGATGATGAAATCGTTGTTACCTATAAGGCTAAAATCACAAAGGACGCTGTAACTACCAATCCTGCAAAGAACACCGTTTATCTGGAATACAGCAACAACCCCGGCACTAATGAACTCGGCAAATCCAACCCTGACGAGAGCAAGGTTTACACCTACGACATCAACATCTTCAAGTTCTATAAAGGTGAGGAAAATGCCGAAACCGCACTGGCCAACGCAACCTTTAAGCTGACTGCTTCTGAGGAAAGCACCTCCGAAGCTATTAAGTTGGTGGCAGAGGCTGATGGCAAAACCTATCATGTGGCGGATGCCAAGGAATTGGAAGACACTTCTGTTACCAAGGTCACCGAGGTTACTACTGGCGCTGACGGCAAAATCACCATCAAGGGTCTGAAAGCCGGTACTTACTACCTGCATGAGACCATCGCTCCTACCGGCTACAACAAGCTGAAGAAGCCCATCGAGATTAAGATTGATGTCACCAACAATGATTACACCAAGCCTTCTTACACTGTTAATGGAACTCCGAACAAAGCAAACGACTCCACCATCAAGGTCGAGAACGTCAAGGGCGTTATGCTGCCTGAAACTGGTAGCATCGGTACTATCGGTCTGACCGCGCTGGGTGTTGCCGTTGTGCTGCTGGGTGTGTTTGCTCCCCGCAAAAAGAAGAAGGAAAACCGCTAAATGAAAGACAGGCTGCTTGGACTGGCTCGCTTACTACTGATTTTGGTAGGCGTTGGCATTCTGGCATATCCATCTTTAAGTGAATATCTGTCCGAGGTTCATGGCAGCCGAACGACCGCTTCCTACGATGATTCGGTCAGCAAGCTTCAACAGCAGCAGCTGGATGAGTTGCTGGCCGAAGCGCAGGAATACAACCGTCAGCTTGCCGAACAGGGCAATCAAACGGATTCCATCGATAACCGGGAATCTGAGGACAAAAACACCGAATATTGGCAGCTTTTGAACTTAGATAGTACCGGTATGATGGGCTACATCACTATTCCGCGCTTAAATACGACCATTCCGATTTATCACGGCACAGCGGAATCTGTATTGCAGGTGGGTGTAGGTCATGTTATGACTACATCACTGCCTGTCGGCGGCGAAAACACCCATGCGGCGCTTTCCGGGCATCGTGGACTGCCTACCGCCAGTTTGTTTACCGACCTTGACCAAATGCAAGTCGGAGACATGTTCTACATCAAGGTGTTGGGACAAACGCTGGCGTATCAGGTTGACCAAATCCTGACTGTGCTGCCGGAAGAAACCGAGCATCTGGCTATTGAACCCGGCAGAGACCTTGTTACCCTGATTACTTGCACACCCTATGGCGTCAACTCGCATCGTTTACTGGTGCGCGGCACGAGGGTAGAATATATCCCTGAGGATATGCAGCAGGTCATGCAGGAGCAAGCCCCTGAGAACTGGTTTGAAAGCCTGCCTATTCAGTTCCGACACGGACTGACGGGTGCTGCAGTCATTCTGGTGGTTGTGCTGCTGCGTTGGCTGATATTGCTGTTTGCTAAGTTTCTGAAAAGGAGAAAACAATCATGAGCCTGCCCGGAATCCGCAAAATTTGCGCCGTTCTGATGGCAGTGCTGTTGGGATTCGCTTTTCAGACGGTTGTGTTTGCTGCACCGCTTGGCGGAACATGCTCTATCACGCTCGATGCACATTACCATGAGGATGACGGAACGACCCGATACCTTGCGGGCGATACCTACGCTCTGACATTGATTGCCGACAAGACTGTCGATGCCGCTACGCTGGATGTCACCTACACGGTTGTGGACGCTTACAGCGCCTACGACTGTGACTGGGATGCAGCGACAGCCTCTGATAAGCTGGCTCTTGCCAAAAAGCTGGCTAAGGTTGCGGTGCCTGATAAAACAGGCGTCACCGACCGTAATGGCAAGCTTACCTTCGGAGGTCTGAAACCGGGTTTGTATCTGGTGGTACGCTGTGATGTGGCTGAGGGAAACGAGGCATATATCCTTGACCCTTACCTCGTCACACTGCCGAGCATTGAGAACGGTGTTGTATACAATAACGTCGAAGTGGACGAGAAGGTCGCTAAGGTGGACCCTGAATCTCCGAAACCGAGCCCTGAACCGACAATCGGACCGCCTGCAAAAGAACCTGCGAAACCGTCTGCACAACCATCTACGCCTGACAAGCTGTTCCAAACCGGACAGTTGAAATGGCCCATTCCGGTATTGCTGACACTCGGTATGGCACTGATGCTGCTCGGTGCATGGCTGCAAAGGAAGTCTCGCCATGAAAAGTAAGCTTGGGAAAATCTGCACCATTCTGGGCGCGGCTCTGGTATTGGCGGCACTGATGCTTTGGTATTATAACGATGCTGAGGCAAATCGCGCAGAAAAGGCATCTCAGAAACTTCTGATGGAAGTGACCGCGATGCGAACGGAAACGCCCGAAACTGCCATGCTATCTGCTACCCCGGAAACGGCACAGGAGAGTTTTCTTGGTGTGTTGAGGATTCCGGCATTAGACCTTGAATTGCCTGTATACGCAACCTGCGACGATGAACGGATGAAGGAAACTGTCTGCCGATATTCCGGCAGCGTTGCCGCAAACAATCTGGTCATTGCGGGACATAATTACAAGCGTCATTTCGGTTGGCTTACAAATTTGAAGACCGGCGATGAGGTCACGCTGCAAACCATGGACGGAGAAGAGCACTCCTATCAGGTGGCACAGCTGGAAACACTGGCTGAAACTGCAGTGAAAGAGATGACGGCGGGCGATTACCCCCTAACACTCTTTACCTGCGATTACAGCGGTCAGGCGCGTATCGCTGTGCGCTGTCAACTGAACAAATAAAATAAGCAAGCTGCAAGAAAGACGAAAGCGTCTGACTTGCAGCTTGTTTTTGTTTTTAGAGATTGTCGGAAACGGCAGTCTCTTTTTTATTCTCAAAATTTGTCCCTCTATGGTGGAATATGGTATAATAAGAGACAAAGGAAAAGAACGCGAGGAACTGCCATGAAATCGAAAGCGAAAAGAAACAATAATCGCACGGCGACATTCCGAGAGAAGAGCAGAAATGCATTCAGCGGAGCCGTAAAGGGACTGGCGGGCGTAAAGGCCGGGAAAAAGGAGGATGTGATAGCGTCCTTCGACCTCGATAAACTCAGTGTGGAGCGGCGCATTGATGCTATGGAGAAGAACCGTGCCGTGGCGAAGAGTATCGCAGAGAACTGCATTAAGGGCGATGCAGGCTTCGATTTCGATGATGAATGGATTGCGATAAATATCATGATGGCCCCGCCATACAATGTCGGAGAAAAGATGTTCAACTATTCTCTGGCAGCGGCTATCTGGATTCTCGATGCGATTCGGGCAAATAATAAGATGGACGAGGCATTGGCGTTCCTTCCGAGAGACAAGGACAAACTAGATTCCGTGCGCCTGCCGAAATGTGTTTCGCCGTGCTACAGCGAAGCAGTGCTGCGGAGCATGGTATATACTATCCTGCATCGGAACGAAGATTGCGTGGGGCCCGTAAACTCCTCAAAGGACCCGGCAAAAGTCTTTGTCACGGACGGATATACGATTGCCGGGAAACAGAAGCAGGATGTGCCGTCCAGAAGAGTGTTTGAGGGAATTCTGGCTCTGTTGCCGGAAGACCTGGTAGATAATGCTGTCAATATGTTTGCGATGATGTCAAAGGTCGCGGTGAGCCGGTATTTCACTTGCCGCAGCAAGTGGATAAAGAAAGAAAATAAGTACACCGAGGAAATCAGAAAGAAAACAGAAGAGCTCAAGGCTATTTCTCAGGAAGGCGTCAAACTCATAGAGAAGGCAAAAGCGGTTGTAAACGGCACAAGCTTGCCGAAGAGAATCGAAGGTGTCCCGCTCATCAACGAAGGACTGCAAGTCAGTGCGCAGGTATTTGACATTCAAAAGCGCAGCGATGATATCATGGATGTGATAGAGGAAATTCAGGATAAACGCGATGCGCTCTATGGCGAAATTTTCGATTTCCAGAATGACAGTATCGTCAAATCCTACTGGACGGAAGAAAGCTGGGCAAAACGGTATCCGAAACTCATAGCAAGGTATGCGGCGCGATATTCGGTGCCGGACCCGTATGAGATGTGTTTTGCCTTCTACTATCTTCTGGACCAGGGCGATGACCTTGCATGGCTGTATTATCCTACCAGCGTCATTTTGTCCTTCTCTGCCGCCCAGCTGCCGTGGAGCGGCGGGACCGTGAAAAAGTTGAGCGATGAGACCGGAACCCTCACTGCGGATATCATTGACAGCTTCCCGTACATCGATATTTATAATGAGCTCCATACAAAGGATAGCCGGATGGTGCCGATTTCCTGGAACGATATGTGTCTGCACCTGCCTCCCGATACGAAGCGGGAAGATGACCTGAGATACACACCCTCAAAAGCTATTTACACCTTTACGAACGGCACTATAGTGCCCCGCAATACGAGGAATATTGATGCGTTTGCGGAATCACTTTATGACTGCGGCGTGACGGCTGATGAAAGTAAGGCTATCTATGGAGCGTATCTATCAGTGCTATCTAACCTCGAAGCGCGGGTAGATTTCAAGGATGATACCGAGTCTCTTGCTGCAAAATGTAAGGAGTATGAGAGGGAACTCGAAAGACTTCGGAAAGAAAATGAGCAGCGAAAAGAAGAACTGTACAAGGCAGAGAAGGCTTTGGCGGATAAAACCACCCTCTTGGAGAAACAGACGAATAAGAGAAGCGCAGAGAAACAGGAACTCAACGACCTGCGCGAACTGATTTTCGCTCTGACCAACGATGCAAGGGAGGAGAGGCCAAGCCAGAAACCGAGCACCGCGTTCCCGTACCATACCCAGAAGAAGCATGTCGTGTTCGGCGGGCATCCGACCTGGCTGAAAGCCATCAAGCCAATGCTGCCGGATGTAAAGTTCATCGAAGGTGTTCCGAGCAGCGAACAAATCAAAGGTGCCGAGATGGTATGGCTGCAGACGAACTATATGTCGCATAAGGCATTCTATAAAATCATTGATATTGTCCGCAGCAAGAATATCCCGCTCCGGTATTTCACGAGCGCTTCGGCTGCAAAGGGTGCGGAGCAGGTAGTGACGGCAGACAGCAGCAAATGACCGCTTTAGAAACGAGGGATAAACGAAATGGGTAGATACATCACGCACGAGCAACTGCCGTTCAAGGGCAGACTCGTCAAAATCCGGCTGCGGAACTACGGATTTAACAGCATTGTCAACCAGTCAGAAAATGAAGATGAACTTCTCGAAATTACACCGGACGGCACCGTGAAGCTCAGCGTAACCTACATCGATGGGCCGAAAAAATGCAAGGTTCAGATACCGGTCGATGATGCTGAATACATCTTCAATGCGTTTATCGCCGTGTTTTCCAAGTACAGGAAAGAAAAAGTCCCGGCCCGTTCCGGATTCTGGAAAGTTCGGCTGCTGACCGATGAGGATGAAGTGTTCTTTTACCATGGAGCGAATGGGCAGGATTTTGTGTACGATGGCAAGACTCTGACTGAGATTCTCCGGGAATGGACAACGCTCAAAGAGCTCAACGGCTTTGCCATGTGTATCGATGAGGACAGCCATGTGTCGAGCATCGACATCGGTTTCCGGCAAACAGTGGCGGAGAATGCCGCCGAGAAGGTCACGGGAAAGTATCATGTGCCGGTGGAAGATATCGTTGAACGACTCATTATCAGCAGCAGGACCCATGAAATTTCCTTCAATCGCAGGGTAGGAATCCACGAGCGCGTATCTTTGTCGATTGAGAAGCCGGAAGCGGTCAAAGACCTGCTTGCATGGTGTGAGGAACGACCGCTGCTCGAGGCCAATAAAATAAATCCAAAGCCTACCGCAGAGGAAGATATCAGCCGGACCTACCAAATCACGGTTATGTATGCGGACAAGAAATCAGCGTCCTACTCGGGCTCATTCGACAAGGAAGGGCTTCCGGGCAACTGGGCAGATTTCATTGGCAGAGTAGCTTCGTTCTTTGACACCGAAAGTCTCGGCGAACTGTTCAGAGAAAGAACACACGGCCGAGTCGCAGTAAAGGTTGACGAAGCCGTATTCTGCGGCGTAGAGATTCCTGGTGTGGTCGGAGTTCGGTATTATCGGTGCGATGATGAAGTGTGCTTAAATGACAGTGTGGTTGTGCCGACTCCTGTAAAGAAGCAGAATCTGGGCGGGCGAGTCGTCGAAATCCGGCACTGCAAGGCGACTGCTATCCCGAAAGAGTTGCAGAAAGCTAAAGATGTGCTCTACATCATTAGGGACGGGGACGCTGAAAATTACGGGTGAAGCAGCGCAAAAAATGAGTGTCTGTGAAATCCATTAGAAATTGCTGAAAGGATACCAGTATGGCGGAAAATGGCAAAAACAAGCCAGCTGTAGATAATGACGGCTGGACTCCTATGTGGGAAGGCAAACCGAAAAAGGCCGGGGCATACCTTGTGACGCGAATCAAGCCGAGAAGAACCACGAGGGCTTTCTACGAAGATGGCAAGTGGTGGAGTGACCCGCTACACGAACGAATGTGGCCGTCCTACATGATTATTGCGTGGAAACCCATGCCTGCGCCTTATGCGGGCAATGCAGCCACTTTTGTGCCTGATGTGGACCTGAAATCGGCAGTAGAAGTATTAAAGCGGCGTGAAAGGGACGTTGAGCGTTACGCATACATAATGGAACAGGTATGGAAGGTAGATGTCTCGCAAGATGAGGACTTCCAGCGAGTGTTCAACGCTTTCTATCGTGTGCGCCGAGACGAAGAATGGCGGAAAATATACTTTGAGATGTTCGAAAAAGTGAAACAAAATCCGCAATCGCGGTTTGATAGGACTCTCGAAGAACTTTCCGTAAGAGTTGGAACTCTTGAACCCTCTTTTGTCAGTAAGATGTTGGCAACAGTGGACATCAATGAGCCGATATGGGACGCGAATGTCCTTGCCATGTTGGGGCTAAAACCTTGCAAGAAAAGTGGCAAGTATCAGCCTGATGATATCTATGACTGCTACAATACAATCAATCATTGGTATTATGAATTCAAAAAGTTGCCCGTGGCAAAGAAGTGGATAAAGGCATTTGACAGAGCACTACCGGAGCATCAGGATATCAGTGCAACCAAGAAGATTGATTTCATTCTTTGGGCGGGCGGCGAGGCGCGTATAAAGACAAAGCGGTAATTGGTGTGCGGGAACAAGGGCTTCGCCAAGGCTGAAAAAGAACAAAACTAGAGGGACAAGAACATGTATGATGGCGTACCCTTTTCGGGCAGGCTGGTAAAGCTGCGGCTGAAATCAAATGCTTTGAGCTACGGGCCTATCCCGGAGCCAGATGCCGAGGTGGAGCAGAAGCTTGAAGTTTCAGTCAAGAAGAAAACAGCAAGGCTGTCCTGCTACAATTTCGGGAATGGGGCCAAGTACCTGCTGAATCAGGTATATGTGCGCAGAGAATCCGAAAAGGACATTAGGGATATTCTGGCAATGTTTGAGGCGGTGTTTTCTGCCTATGAGCCAATAGGGTTTGTTTGCGATGCCGGGAGCTGGGAACTCGTTCTGACCAACGATAAGAGGGAACGCTTCCATTACGAGGGCACGCTCTGCACGGATTTCAGCTGGCAGGAAAAGAGCGTATCCGACCGCCTGCGCTCGATACTCGACTGGCCAAACCTCTGGGCGTTTGCGCCTGCATTGGAGGAAGAAGCCAATGCGGGCAGCGAGAACGATGACGAGGATACGCTGATGTGGCACACGAACGCGGTGCGCGTGAAAGCCAAGCCCTGAAAATTCAGTTACCGGGTTGGATGCGCGGCAGAGTATAGTGTGTTCAGAACGGAAGAACCAGTATACCTTGGCACTCAGCTGGCGGAGTAGTGGCACAGCATTTACATATTATCAGAATGTCAATCGCATCTGATGCCACGCAGCATTCCCATGCGTGGACTTGTCGGTCACACCCTCGTCTACGAATCCGAACTTGGCATAGTAGTGGACGAGTCGGCTCTTGCAAGTCAGGACAAGACCTTTGCGACCCTGTTCTTTAGCGTCGGCTATTGCCTTTTGAAGCAGCTTGCCTGCATACCCATGCTGGCGGTATGCGGGCAGCGTATTTACGCCAAAAATCATCTGCCACGCACCGCTTTCGTTGTGCATGGCGGCGTTCTCGTACATCTCATCGGTCAGGTCCGCGTCATCGGTCACGAATCCGTCCACGAAAGAAATGAGGTTGTCGCCATCGTACAGCAGCCAGAAATGATTCCCATAATGGGCAACTCTCTCGGCAAACTCGGCAGCAGTAGCAGCCTCAGCGGGCGGGAAACACTCGGCCTCAACGGCAGATAACGCAGGAACATCAGCGGTTACAGCGTATCGTATCGTCATGGTTGTCGCTATACCTCACAGAGACTTTCCGAGATTATAGGCATCCAGTAAAGTCTCAGCGTGGTTCTTTGCGTCACCCGGGTTGGCAATACCTTTGCCGAACACATAGCCTTTGAGCTCGGCTTTCTCGAAGCAGTCAACCCAACCCTGCAAACCGTTGTAGGCTTTGTCGATGGCATGCGCATCGTCATCTGCGGCGGTGGCGAGCATATAGATGTCGCGGAACTTGTAGTCGGACTCGTATAGAGGATTCAGACGGTCAAGCAGCGTCTTCATCTGCCCACACATCTCGTAATAGTAGATAGGTGTAGCAAAGACAACAACCTCGGCTTCCTTAACCTTTGCCATGATTTCGGCAACATCATCCTTCGAGACGCAGTGACCGGTTTTCTGGCAGGTCATGCAGCCGATGCAGAACCGGATATCTTTGCCGCGCAGGGACACGAATTCGACCTCGTGCCCTGCCTCCTTTGCACCGCGCTCACATTCCCTTGCCAAAATCTCAGAATTACTGTTTCCGCGCAGACTGGTGGAAACCACAAGAACCTTCTTTGCCATAGTATTAACGCTCCTTTTTGCTCTGGTTTTTGCTCGTCAAACGCAGAAAATCTGCCGCGCCAGCATCGAGCCGCTGTTTGTCTTCATGACTTTGTGGATGAACCCCTTGATATTTTCCTTGCTGTACTCGCTTTCGGCGGCGTTTACGATGTAATCGGCCTCGATGAGGATTTGGTAATCGATGCCGTCAATGTCTGTCAGAGTATGATGATGGCTGACCAGATACGCAACGCGGTCTACCTGCGCCGGAGTAAGGCCAGTGTCATGCAGAAATTCCCGCACCAGGGGCCCGCCTTCATGTTCCTGATGCTTGCCGTCAGCGCTGCCGTATTTCTTTCGGCAGAGAGGGCATGCGATGTCATGCGTGATGGCGGCGACTTCCAGTATGTACTGTGTCTCGGCATCGATATGTTCGAGTTCGCCGATAGTCTTGGCGAATGTCCAGACACGAATAAGGTGGTCGATGTCGTGGATGTTGCCGTTAGAAAAGTAAATCATCTTCTCTAAAATCTCCGCAATGTTCATGCCTCATACCCTCCAATGCTCTCGAAATTGCCGTTTGTCTTAGTCCGGAAAAACCTCGCCGAGTGCAAGCACCGCATTGCGTACACACTGAGGACAAGGGCAGAGCAGTTTGCCGGTTCCGACACCTTTCAGGTCCTTACAGATAGTAGCGCCGCACTTAGCCTCAAACTTCTGCAGGAGTTCTTTAGAAATCCGAGGCGTGGCTTTGCCATAAGTCAGTATACCCGCTACCATCACAGCACCAACAAGAGCGCCGCAGGTGCTCTCCATACAGCCCATACCGGCAGCATACCCCGCTGTCAGCTTCATAAGGGTATCCTCACCAACAGGCAGCTTGTCCTGAAATACTTTTACAACTGACTGCGAGCAGTTGCACTTACCGGTGGCTTTCAACTCATACGCGGCTGCTGCGCGTTCCTTGATATTTTGCATATTACCACTTCCTTTTTCTTTCCATTATAGCACGAAGAGGCGTCATTGAGAACGCCTCTTTTATTTTTGTCAAGGGACTCTTGGTTGTAGTAGCGTAAACCGGACTACAACCGGAGAATTTTTCAATCTATATTGCAACCGCCGGTTGTAAATGATATAATAAAAACAACCAATAAGCAACACAATACAACAATATCGCGTAAAACAAGCGGCGGGAGGGAAAGGTAATGATGCAGAAGCGGGCGATACTCCATTGCGACATGAACTGTTTCTATGCCTCCTGCGAGATGGCCTACCACCCGGAATTGCAGGGAAAGCCGATTGCCGTATGCGGAGACCCGGAGAGAAGAAGCGGTATCGTTCTGACCGCGTCCTATCCGGCTAAGCGTATGGGTGTAAAGACCGGCATGCCGCTATGGGAAGCACAGCAGCATTGTCGGGATATTATCTTTGTACCGGCACACTATGACCTGTATACGCGGTTCAGCGGGTATACCAGAGAGATATTCCTGCGCTTCACGGACCAGGTCGAGCCTTTCGGTCTGGACGAAGCATGGCTTGACTGTACCGGAAGCCGGATGATGTACGGCGACGGTCTGACGATAGCTAAGAAGATATCCGACACCATAAAGGATGAGCTTGGCATCACCTGTTCTATTGGCGTGAGCTGGAACAAGACCCTTGCAAAGCTTGGCTCAGACTATAAGAAGCCGGACGCCATTACGGTCATTGACCGAGAAAACTTCAAGGATATCGTATTCCCGCTTCCTGCCTCGGACCTGCTATATGTTGGCAGCAAGACCTCAGCAAAACTCGCCAACTACGGCGTGCATACGATAGGGGACTTGGCGCAGTCAAACCCGAGATTCATTCAGGAGAAGCTCGGCAAGGTCGGTATTATGATTTGGCAGTTTGCCAACGGGATGGATACCTCCGCAGTAGCCAAGTACGAGTACAAGGATGTTGTAGCGCCCATCAAGAGCATCGGCAATAGCTGGACAACGCCGAGAGACCTTGTGACGGATGAGGACGTCTGGATTGTTCTCTATCTTCTCTCAGAGAGTGTTGCTGCAAGGCTCCGGGAAAACCATTTCCGATGCCGGGGCGTGGAAGTGACGCTTCGGGATTCAAGCCTGTTCAGCTTTGAGCGGCAAACGAAATTATCCCAGCCTACAATGCAGGAAAAAGAAATAGCGGAGGTCGCATACCAGCTGTACAAGAAAAATTACAGGTGGAGCGAGCATCTCCGCTCGATTGGTGTTCGTGCCATTGACCTACGGCCAGACACAGAGCCAAGTCAGTTATCATTCGATTTTAGTGCCGAGAAACAGGAATCTTTGGAAAAGTTGGAATCTGCCATTGATGGGGTCCGAAACCGATTCGGCTACTATTCCGTACAGCGTTGCGTGATGTACAAGGACAGGTTCCTTTCCCATTGTGACGCAAAGGGAGACCATACAATACATCCGCACGGGTATTTGCAGGGGAGCATTGGATAGTATATGCCTGAACAGCGAATTAAGAAATATGTGGAAGTCATCGCGGACTTCTTGCCGGACGGGACCCTTACACCGCAAACCGTCGTCTGGGATACCGGGCAGAGGTTCGACATCACGAATATCTCTGAGATACTGCCTCGGAAATACTCAAAGACCGGAGGCGTTGGCGTTCGGTATACCTGCCAGATAGGCCGGTGCAGCACTTACTTATACTATGAGATAGGGAAGTGGTTCGTGGAGGCAAAAGAAAATGCCGTGGAGGAAATCCCCACTTGAAAAAGCAGGGAAGACACCACGGCGAAATTAGAAGGAGGAAGATAGCGGGTTAGTTTTCGGCCTCATCATCGGCCTTGTTGAGAGCTTTAAGAGCACGCTTGAAAGCTACGAGCTCCTTGTCTGTCAGAGCAGCGTTCACCAGCTGTGCGTAGAACTCGGGGCGGGACAGTACCGGCTGGAAGGTTCTTGCATAGGTCTTGCCTGCACGGACGAAGCCGACGCTCTCGATGAACTTCTTGTCCATGAGGCTGTTGAGAAATAAAAAAATCGAGCGCTCCTGCCAAGAATTGCTTTCGTCCTTTTTGGCTTCTTCGATAATCTGCTGCCCGGTGAGCGGGTCTTTGCTGTTCCAGAGGATTTCGAGGACGGACTCTTCGGCAGCAGTTAAATGATACGGATAAGTTTTCTTGTTCATTTTCATACACCTAATAATACTACTGAATATGTAGGTTGTCATACTGTTTTCATTATATCAAACAATATAAATTCGTCAATATTGTTTGTGAAATTTAACAATTTAGACACGGCAAGATAATTTAACTAAAAAATGATATAACACGATAAGGTTGAATGCGGGTGGGCGAATGGGAAAGTACACAGACAAGACTTGCTGCTTCACCGGGCACAGGATTATCCCTCCCGGAGAGGAGTCTAAGATACTGATTCGGGTCCGGCATCGACTCATCCCGCTCATCCAGAGTGGCGTTGTCTACTTTGGTGTGGGTGGTGCTTTGGGCTTTGATACGATGATGGCGGACCTGCTTCTTGAACTTAAAAAGGAGAATTCTAGGATGCGGATTATCGAGGTGTTGCCGTTTGAGGGATACCGCGCCAAGTGGACGCCTGAGCAGCAGCTGCACGCCAAGAACCTTGACCGGCAGATGGATAAGATTGTGTATGTGTCTAAGGAACCGAGCAGGGGTGCATATCTTGCCAGAAACCGGCATCTGGTGGATGGTTCTCGTTACTGCATCAGCTACTGCAACAAGCCAACGGGCAGCACAGCCTTCACCGTGAAGTACGCTTTAGAGCGGGGACTAACTGTGTACAATGCCTCCTCTTTTGATGTAAACACCCTCTTAGGGCACAAAACACTCGGAAACAGCTAAAATGCACAAAAAACACATATCTTGCTATTGAACATACAGCGAGAAATGCTCGATTTTAATAGATTTGTTGCAATTTCTTATAGAAATCGGCGCAAAATCAAGGGTAACACGATGTAACAATTGGCGTTCGATTGGGAAAACTACAATACCATCAAAGCCTATCTTGACGAGCACGGAGAACTTCCGCTCAAAGAAGCGTCCATAACTTTGCCGACAGGTTCGCAGTCCCAGTGGTGGATTCGGAATCAAACGCTTATGCTGCATCAAGGCAAACAGAGCGAAGACAAGGTCAAGTTGCTCAACGAAATTGGAATAGTTTAAGAGAATGGCCTCTGCTTTCGTGGCAGGGGTCCTTTTTCCGTTCTGGCTGAAGCTACTGAAGCTAAAAAGCAAGTAAAAAATCTCTTGGAAGTCAGGACAATGACACTCCTAATATGGTATAATGAATTCAATGAAAACAGATGGCGAATTAAACCAAATGTAGGAGGATTTTCAATGGACATCAGTGAATATCAAAAACGAATGGATGATGCCCTTGGCGAGGTCAAGCACCTGTTGGTACAATCCGGCTACTGGGATAATCAGACTCTGGAAAATATCGACTGCGACAGAGATGACCCAGATGATATCCAACGCTGGAATGAGCTCACGAACGCGTCAAAGCTTCTCTTAAAGGCAGTTGACGACCTGAACTACCTCCAACTCCCGATTGTCGGTGCGAGCCGGTTGCACCTGAACGCCAGCGGCAGATATGAGGATGATTTCAACGAGTATACCTCTGGCTCTGGCATCGAGTTTTTGCTGGTAGATAATTGCAGCACACCATGCTGGGTGCGTTCCCGCGTTGAAGGTGATGACGATGGCAAATACTATATCGTTGGGTACAGGGGTCTCAATATGGACGGCTTGGAAACGAGAATCAGAGAATAAGAAATACTGCTGAATAATAAGAGGACCTCTGCTTTCGTGGCAGGGGTCCTTTTTTTCGTTCTGGACGATTTATGCATCTGGCAAGGGGAAGCTGCAGGCATCCCATTGACGGCGTAACAACAAAAAAGGAGGCGCAAAAAGCGTCTCCCTTGGTATTGAGATTCATGGGATGCTATTTACGGACCCATCCCGGATAGCATCTTCGATGTACGAAATCTGAGATTCAGCGAACGAGCGGCATACTCGCAGCTGACTGTCCAGCTGTTTTTTCGTGCATTTCTTCGAGGAAACCATCTGCTGGTAGTCATAGGCAGGGGAGAGGTCCGGCTGGAACATGACATAGTTGAGCAGCTTCTGGCAGGATGCGAACAGGACATTGACCTCTGCGCATCGGGAATTGTGTTCGTCCTTTAGCCGTGTGCTCCACCGGTTTTTCCGGATGAGTTCCTTGCACTGCTTAAGAGCGGAAATACTGTATGTGGCTTTGTCCATGGGTGAGCCTCTTTAAAAAGACCTTGATTTGTGTTGAAATCCGGCGAGTTACAGCGATGATGTGTCAGACAGCATATTACGGACTACATACCTGCAAAAATATCATTGCCATCGAGGTAGATGTAGGGCTTCTCCTGCTCCACGAAACCGTTGATAGAGATGAAACCAAGCTGTTTGATGCCGGGGTCGTTGACTCCTTCCATCCGCTGCGCCTCGCCATGAATCTCATCAAGGGTCATTGGCTGAGCAGAGTATTTCGGCAGATAAACCGCATAGCCGTCTGCGAGTTCAACGGCGACAGAAAACGCTTTGTTCTCGCCGCGAACGGCGGTATCGAGATAGTAGCTGCCGATGCTGCGGACACCGTTCATCCGCCCAGAACGGACTTGCAGGCTGAAATATTCCCGGCAGATATCCTCGAAGTGATGGGCAATAAAGTGAGTCAGAACGGGAGCTACATACTCATCATAGAAAGCCTCTGCGCCTAACACTTGCAATGCGCTTGAGTTCTTATACACAAATGCATAGTAGAACCGCAAAAGATTATCGTTGAGTTCGTAGGTTGCCTTCTTATTATCGTTCGGCTTGTTGATAGGGATGCGGCGAGAAAGAATATCGAGGTCTGTCAGAGTCTTTATCTGCTTAGCGAGGTTTCCGGTTTTCTTAACGCCCAACGCATCCTCGATTTCCGTATAGCGCTTCCTGTCGTTCCCAAGAGCAGAGAAGATGCGCTCGGCGTTTATATTCAAGGCATTATCAGAGAAGACAAGCTGGCTGGCATACAGGTACACGGGACTCATCGGATTGAGAATCGTGCCGATGATGTTTTCTCGCAGAGTTACAGCAGGATTCAGCGCCTGATTGATGAAGGGCGAGCCGCCGAAAACGGCATAGTGAGCCACCTTGTCATAGGCACTCTTGTCGGGATAGAACTTAGAGGTATCCAGATAGTTCAGTTCATCGAGTTTGAGGGAAGCAGCAAAACGACCATACAGAGGATTTCTCTCCTGCAGAAGGTTCTTCATCATCCCGATATGCGAGCTAGCGAGAATGAGTTTGATGTTTGAGAGGCGGTTGTCGATGATGCATTGAAAAACAGAATCGACCACGCCGGAATCGTTCATAGCGTAAAGATGGGTGTACTCGTCCACAACGACCACCATCTTTTGGGTCAGGGTATTGAGGTAGGCAAATACATCTTGCAGGGAGCTAAAGGCAAGGGGCACAGGGAGAATTTTTACGCGAACCAGTTCCTGTACAAGACCGTCGATATTTTCTTGCATGGTCCCTTTCAGGCACTCGAAGTATACAGTCTGATAGGGGCATTGCTCGAGAGCTTTCAGAATGAGTGTGGTCTTTCCTACCCGCCTCTTGCCATAGACCATCACAGCCTTGCCGATATGTTCATGCTGCAAGAGAGCAAGTTTTTCCTCTCGACCAACAAACATCTGCTGTACCTCTCTACATTACTGAAATGGAATTCAGTGAATTTGCGTTCAAGAACATTATAGCATTAGTACGACGAAAAGGCAAGAATCGGCGAGGAGAGAAGAAGGGCCACCGCGCCGCAAGCGATGGCCCTGTTTTTATTGGCAGCATACGCCGCATAGCAAGAATTACATTTCCAGCAGCACAAGCGCAGCGACTACGGCAACAACAATGATAAGCAACAGAGGCCCGCAGCCAGAACCATTACCGCCACCGTTGTGATTCCCACCGCCGCCACCGGAACCGCCAAAGTTACGGTCAAACGACTGTTTATAGTGGGCGTAGCCGGTGCTGCCGCTGCCGAAGCTGCCGAAATAGCCGTAATCGTTCGCCATAGTACACTACCTCATTCGCTATATTTGTCCTTGTCCCCTGCAAGAATATCCTCGCAAACGCCCTTATACTCCGGCAGCATCTCCAAAAACGGAGCCCACCGCCGCTTAACCTCTTCTCGGCCTTCATCACCCAGATTGGAAACATCGTCGCAATCCTCGCATTCTAGTACGACATCGGTCACAACTTCGCTGAACAGGCGGAAAGCTAAATCGTGCGCTGTGCGGAAACTGCAATAATCCTCGCCCCGCTGCTTGTCGGAATTTATCGTCATGAGGACATACCCGATTTTCTCGGACCAGACAAGGTCTAAGTTGGGATGCCGGTGGATGTACCCGGAGAAAGCATCGGCAATACGGTCTATTTCGGGGCTTTTCTGAATGTAGTTAGGCATCATGATGACTGTCCTCCAAAATCGATATTTTTTGTATTTCGCTGGCACCAAGAACCGGGATATAGCGTCCCGGCTCGATGACGGCGAGATATGCGTCCTCGGCACCGTTTTGCGGGTAGAACTCGTCCACCACGCCTCGATGCGTGCTGTTATCGGGGTTTTGGGTCCACTGAATACGGGTGCCGCATACACAACGGCTCATGGTTGCGATGATTTCGGTATTGGTCATATCTTAATAAGATTCCTTTCAGTCTGCGTACAGGGGTAGGTGTCTGCTAAGTCTTGCGATGAGGGTTTGAGCAGATACCTTTTTCGCGCCCATCTCGATGCGCTCAATGCTGTTGGGCTTTGCTGTCTCAAACTTCTCAGCCAAATTATCTTCGTACAGGCGCAGAGCCTCGCGGATGGTTTCGACATCGAACTGTTTTGTGGGACCGAGGTCATAGTAGCTGTTGCGTCCGGTAGGAATTTGAGGAATGTTCATGGCAGGCGCTCCTTTCGAGAGAGTGGTATATCCTTGTTTTCCGTTCTGACATTCGCCAGTATGGCTCAGGCAGCAGCAGGCTTGCCCGTCATGCCATGCGGTGAAAGGCAAAAAACGGCGATAATGAGTAAAATAGTGGTTTTTGGACAAGCTTGGAGGTTCTTTGCTTTCTAGCCTGTCTTTATTATACTACTTAGTCTGTCCCATAATTTGGACTTTCAGCGAAAAATCGGGAATTTTCTGAAGGTTTTTGCAAACACTGTCTTATTTGCCAATCTCGACTCTGCTTCTGCATCTTAACTCAAACAAAGTTAGGATACAAAAAATAAGTTAAGAAGCCGGATAATGCATTTTCCGGGAAATCAGGCGACATACAATGAACACTGCTATGTCTACCTCAGGCGCTGTCAATACGCGAAGTTGCCAAACATTGCATCTTGGCTTTGTGCAAGCTGAAAAAATAGCTATTTCGAGTAAAGACAGATTGCATTTTGTCGCAGAAGAATATACAATATTTTTATATATACAATGCGATAAAGTCGGCTGAATTTAGCAAGGAAAGAAAGTGGCTTGCCATGATAAACAAAGAGGAATTCGCAAAAACAAAAGATGAGATGCAGCCAGACGAAAAATATCAGATGTCCGGGAACAAGATAACCGTCCGAACACTGGACCTGTATCAGTCATTTGCTGAAATCAGGAAAGAATTGGACGGTATTGTAGCGGAACATTTCTAAAAGGAAATCGAGGAGAACACGATGAAGAAACTGACAAGCCTTATGATGGCGGCGGCATTGGCTGTATCCATCACAGCCTGTGGAGCTACGGCTAACACGAACGCGGCGGCGTCTTCTGCCACAGACAAGGGCAGAGCGACTGCCGAAGCAGGCAACGAGACCGTAACCATAACTTATCCAGAGTACATGATTCCGGGCGTGATGAGCGATGGCACAAATGAAGAGAGGATGAAAGCGGCAAAGGAATTCTGCAAGGTCCTGCTCGACAAGGAGGGCGTTTTGGAAGCAAAACCCAGCGCCGACGGGTCTGTCATTGCGACGATGACGAGAGAGGCGCACAAAAAGTCGCTCGACGACCTCAAAGCATCCATCGACGAGACATTTGACGATTACTTCGACGATGGCGATGAATCGGATTTCAGCGACTATACCTACAATGATGACATGACGGTCTTTACCGTGAACATGGATGCCGACGACTATGAATCGCCCTATACGACGGAGGCGATGCTGTTCGGCATCAGTGCAGAAGGGTATCAGACCCTGAATGGCGTTGAGACGCCGAGAGTCACCATCAATTATCTTGATGAGAAAACCGGAGATGTTTTGGGGACATTGACATATCCTGACGATTACGATAAAATTTTCGGTGACGCAGAGGATACGCTGCGCAAAATGAGCGAAATCGACTGAGCCCCCAAAATGCACATACACTGATTGAGGCAGGAGGTACAGGAAATGTCTGAACAAAATTTCAAAGCATTTGAACTCAAGGTAAAACCGGACGAATACGGTGACCTCAACAAGCCTCTGCCCGATACGGTTCCCAAACCTAATGTCGGATGCGGTATTCGCAATGACGAGTGCTTCGGCTTGATTTTTGCCTGGATTGTGGCACCGGAAGAAGCGATGGACTACGATTCTGTTGAGGATACCGTCAAAGATGTGCGCTTGTCCCTGATGGAGAATATGGGTCTTTTGGAATGCAAGAACGGGTTGACCGCGAAGGGGCACAAATACATCTACGCTATCCGGAAAATTCAGGAGACGGTGCAAGGCCTGCCGAAACCGGAGGTGTCGTATCTGTTGAACCTGAATGTGAATGTCGGCGAGGATGACTACTTCGTCAACGGCAGCTTCACCGAAGAAGGCATGACCGGGACGCGGGACAGTTTTGGATTTGCAATGTTCCAGAACGCAATAAAAGAGAAATACCCCGAAAAGCATTTCACTACAAAGGAAATCATGAAGATGTTCTTTGAAGACCCCTATGATTCCGAATACAGGGAAGGCTTTCTCATGAACTTCTCGGAACGCGATATTTTCGATGAGAAATTCCCCGACCACCCGCTGAGCATTGCCAGAAAGTATGTGAAGTGGGTACTCGAAAACAACTGACGCATCAGAGGTGCCAAAGTGACATTTTATATTGAACCCATCAATCTTCGCCAATGGAACCTGTTCGAAAAGGTCAAAGGACCCGGGCACGTGGAGCAGTTCCTTGCTACCCGTGACATGCAGATTGGAGACATCGTGATGCTGCATGTGGGCAAGCAGGACCCGGCGCATGAGAGCGGCATTTATGCCTATGGCACTGTTATCTACGGGCCCTATATCCTGACAGATAGCCCAGACGACTACTGCAACAATAAGCGAACCGTGGATATCCGCATCGACCGTATCGAGTATGAGAAACCCATACTGACGCATGAGCAATGCATGAGGTATACGGGTCAGTATCGTACCGTACACAGTATTGCGGATTCCTTTAACGGTAACCTGAAGATGGTACTTGGCATCGACTAAGATTTCTTTTCGGAAATTTTCAGCAAAAAAGTAAAGAAAGTTTCCCGTTTCGGCAAAAGCCTAACTGGTACAAAAAGAGCGCCCGCTAAAAAGTGGGCGCTTTTCTTGTTGCTATAGAAACCTATCAAGCCAACATCTCAAACAGACCTATCATGATAGGCATCGTGATGATGGAGAGCAATGTGCTGAGTACATACAGGGCACTCGAATGCGCCGCATCCCGGTTGTATAGCTGCGCCATCGAGGTAACAGTCGCACAGGCAGGCGTGATGGCGGACAGGAACACCGTCATGAGAATCGCCCTGCCGTCCGCAATCCAAGTAGATGCGTGGATGACACTGAGAAGAAGCAATACCACCATCGGTACGGCCAGCAGACGAAGTGCAACGGGAAGATAGTTGCGCGGTGTACAGAAGACTTTCTTTAACGGCACTTCTG